>Ga0255220_1000149_pt1 | contig 29444 bp, 30 predicted proteins | sample Miss_Colum_RepB__FD_188423 | JGI IMG/M metagenome (GOLD analysis project Ga0255220, IMG submission 188423) | Freshwater microbial communities from Mississippi River, Louisiana, United States - Miss_Colum_RepB_8d | ecosystem: Environmental > Aquatic > Freshwater > River | place: USA: Louisiana...
AACTAATTGTATATCCAATTAAAAGTTGTCCGGGATTTAGTGTGAAAAGATGGAATATTGTAAACAGTGGATTAGAGTATGACAGAATGTTTGCCGTGTATGACACAAAGAATCGTTTAGTAACCGTACAAAAGAATGTAAAACTTGGGTTAATCATACCTTATATAGATGAAAAGGGAATTATGACACTAACAAATCGAGAGACTGATGATTCTATCTCCTTTGATATACGTTCGTATAATGATACCATACGCGAGAGTTGTAGTCAGTGGTGTTCTGAACAGTTAGAAGAAGAAGTTGTTTGTGTAAAGAGTGAGACAGACTGTAACTTTAGTAATACAAGTCCTTATTTGGTGATCTCTAAGGAGAGTTTGATGGATTTAAATCGACGCATCTTAGAGAAAAATAAGTATATTCGTGGATGTCCAGATTTATTTTGGTGGAAAGAAAAGATGGTAGAATGGTATCCAACGGTGAGTATGGAACGATTTCGTCCTAATATTGTATTAGAAGGGTGTCTTCCGTATGAAGAAGAGTCGATTATATCGTTTACAATAGGAGATGTTGTATTTCAAAAGGATAAAGATTGTGAACGTTGTTATACAACTACGATGAATCCTAAAAAGCAAGTAAGAGATCCGGAGTTGGAACCTATGAAGACGTTATTGAGCTATCGTAAGATGGAAGGTGGAGTTACTTTTGGGGCATTATTTTATGCGGGAGTGGAAACTGAAAAATGGATATCCATAGGAGAAATAGAGTAAAGTCTGGTATTTTGCAGAAATTGGTTGGACATATCCTAAATATTGAATCTAGTTATAAGACAATACATCAATCGTTCTAATTCTCTACAATCCACTGACGAGGAAACAAATTCTAACTTCGTTGTATTCCCAGTAACCGATGCAGGCTTATATATATAAAATGGGGAACAACTAATACAACATTCTCCATTTGTGTTCTTTACGCTTATGCTATCGTCTATTATTATGATACTCTCTAGAGAAACTTCAGGTATTCCTAAATGATCTTTATTTTCGAGTATATACTCTAGATTCTTTACTCCATCGTAGGTAAATTTGGATAACTCTACGTGGACATTAGTTAATATAAATTGTGGGGTGTATCCTCTGTTGGTAAAGCATTCTTGGACAATTTGGGTTGTATAGTGTTTATTTGCAGCAGTCCATATACCTACTGTAAAATGTTTAAAACAGAACTCTAAGAAGATGGATAACCCTGGGCGTTCTACACATGTGTAGTGTATCTTTTTAAATTTGGAACTGTAATCAACTATATCAAATGCGTGATCAAATTGAGAGATATGAGAGAAGAAAGTATATTCTTTATTGATAGAGTGCAGTAGTGTATTATCTAAGTCTAATAGGAGGATAGGTTTGGTCATGCTTATATATACATAAATAAATAAATTTATGTATAAAAGGAAATCAATCATATATACTCTATATCAAACGGAATTGTATGGTCATCAAACATAGTGATGGATTGGTGTGAATATCTTGTATTTACAGGACACCAAGATTTCTTATGTGTTCCTAATAAACCTGCAAGATAACAAAATGTTGAATTACTACTTAAGAGATATTGTGCGTGATACAACATCGAGAAATCATTTAGCATCGTACTTTGTTGGATTTCTGTGGTGATCTTTTTATTAGTTAGATAAGAGTATAGACACTGTATGTAATCCTGTTCAAACTTGTGTCTTATTTTGTCTACAATGATAACTGCTTTTGTAAAGGTATGTTCTGAGAGGATTTGTTGTAATATTTTTAAATACGAGCCTACTTTCATGCATGCTTTTTCTGGTATAAAATCATCGAGTCTAACATGTATATATAACGCATCTTCTTCAGGTAACTCCGTTATCGAGGATATTCCCTCTATAAACTGATTTACTGTATATTGATGATTTATTCTTTCTATATTTGAACCGGTAAGTAAAGAGGATACATACTGTTTATATTCTCGTATGTGAAAATCATATTGAAAGTATCCGTCTACATATATATGTTTATTAGCCAGAGTGTGTAAATATTCAGAAGGATGTTGTAAAATATCTTTATAGTTATCTTCATTTACAACAAAACTGTTGTGAATACAAATATTGTATTGATATGTGTATAATAAGTCGTATTTATATAAGACATGCTGTAGTATCTTCATCGCTAAATACTGGAATAAATTATTTCCAAATCTGCCGTTTAGAGCATAACTGATAATCATCTTTGTTTATTGTTGTTTTTTGTAATTTTAAATATACATTTAAAATTATTGTAATCACATAGGTGTATTATAAGTTGATATATACCATTCAATCGTTTTTCGTAATCCATCTTCGAATGTTACTTCCCGTTTCCATCCAAGGTTTTCTAATTTTGTAGACTGAATAAAATAACGCTGGTCATTAAATGGTCTGTCTTCTACGTATTCAGATACACCAGAAAGTGTATTTCTACTTATCCCTAACATGTTTACCAATTTATCCAATACGTCTACTACACTATATTCATCCGTTGTTCCAATATTATATATCTCATTAATTACTCCGTATTTAAGAATTGTTTCTACTGCTCTAGATACATCATCTGCATAGATAAAATTACGTCGAGATTCTCCTTTTCCATGGATTTGGCATTTTTCTCCGGAAAGCAAGCGAGTAATAAAACGTGGGATTAGTTTTTCTGGATACTGTCTTGGACCATATACATTATTACCTCTTGTGATGATAATAGGTAATTTAAAGGAATGGTAGTAGCTTCTTACTATAAACTCTGCTCCTGCTTTTGATGCAGCATAGGGATTGGTAGGATTAAGCAAGCTTTTTTCTGTACATCCCGTATGATCTAATTCAACTTCTCCGTATACTTCATCGGTTGAAAAGTGTAGAAAAAGACTAATTTTTCCGTATACCTTTGCACACTCGAGTAAAGTATGGGTTCCTAATACATTATCAATTGTGAATTGGATAGAATTCCCAAAGCTATTATCTACATGACTTTGTGCAGCAAAGTGTATAATGGTATCGATGTTAAACTTACGTAAACATTCAAGTATTGTTTCTCGGTTATTTATGTCGGTTTGTACGAGTGTGTATCGAGTACGATCTTCTCTGAATATAGGTAATATATTATCTTCAGAAGCACAGTAGTCTAAACGGTCTACATTGAGAATAAAGATGTCTTTACACATTGTTAACATATAGTTTATAAAATTACTTCCTATAAATCCACAACCTCCTGTGACTAGTATATTTTTATATTCTCGTGTCATATTCTGTTTATTACTGTTTCTTTTTTAAATTAGGATTTAAACGAATTATTTTTACCATAAAATGAAGTATAAACATATATTAATTACAGGAGGGCTTGGATTTATAGGTTCTCACATGATAACTGTGTTATATGAAAAATATCCTACTAGTTTAATTACGATTGTTGATAATTGTTCTAATTCGAACCCTAATGTTCTCTGTAAGTTAAAACAGATTATAAATTTAGATTTAGATTCTAGATTTAAACAAGTTGATATACAAGATGTAGATTCTTTGCGACAAGTATTTAATGATGCAATAAACATTGATGGTGTCGCTATTGATTCTGTTATTCATTTTGCGGGATTAAAAGCTGTTGGTGAAAGTGTGCATAATCCAATAAAGTATTATTCTAATAATGTAGTTGGTACAATTAATTTGTTACAGGTAATGGATGAGTTTAATTGTCGCACACTTGTATTTTCATCTTCGTGTACTGTATATGGTACATCTAAAGACGTACCCTTTTCTGAAAATCTACCTTTATCATTTACAAACCCATATGGTTGTACAAAAATGTGTATTGAACAATTATTATTAGGATTAAAAAATAATAAAGATTGGAATATATGTTCATTACGTTATTTTAATCCTATAGGGGCTCACCCTTCTGGTTTAATTGGAGAAAATCCTGTTGGAACTCCAAATAATCTTGTTCCATATATTATGAAAGTTATCAACGGACAATACAAAGAATTACAAGTATTTGGTTCAGACTATAATACTCCAGATGGAACGTGTATACGTGATTATATACATGTTATTGACATTGGGAGTGCTCATATTAATGCGTTAGAATATTTAATGAGTGTACCCCCTTCTGTTTATATATTTAATGTGGGGACAGGTAAAGGTGTTTCTGTGTTAGAAATGATAAAGTTAACACAGAAAGTTACCAATAAGAAGTTACCATATGTTATCATAGATAGAAGGGAAGGTGATATTGCAGAGGCTTATGCAGATTCAAAGAAGGTAGAAAAAGAACTTAAGTTTAAACCAAATTATTCTATAGAGGATGCATTGCACCACGCTTTTAAATATAATATATCCAATTAATTTTTCTGTTTTAAACTAGGATTTAAACGAATCATTTTTACCATAAAATACAACATGCGCGTATTAGTCTATGGTGCAAATGGATGGATTGGAGGAATGTTGGTAAACGAATGGAAAACTAGATATCCAACTGATACAGTTATATCCTCTACTACTCGTGTAAAAGAAGGGAATGAAATTTTACTACTCTCTGAAATTATGCATGCAGACAGAGTGGTTTGTATGATAGGAAGAACTAGCGGAAGAACAGAAAACGGAGAATATATTAACACCATTGATTATTTAGAACAACCTGGTAAATTAAGAGAAAATATAGGAGATAACCTATATGCTCCACTATTATTAGCTATATTGTGTAGTCAATTAGGAAAACACTTGTTATATCTTGGGACTGGTTGTATATTTAATTGGGATACTAGGATTGATACTAAACATAAAATAAAAGAAGAGGATTATCCTACTTTTTTTGGTAGTAGTTATTCTACTGTGAAAGGATTTACGGATAATCTTGTCAAATTATTTCCTAATGTGTGTAATTGTAGGATAAGAATGCCAATTGTTAACTATTCACATCAACGCAATTTTATTACAAAGATTGTTGGGTACACAAAGATAAACAATATGCCAAATAGTATGACATACCTTCCTGAGATGATACCTATTATGATTGAGATGTCAAGAGAGGGTGCAAAAGGAACATATAATATGACCAATCCTGGATATATATCACACTCTGAAATACTTGAAGAGTATAGGGAAAAAGTGGAACCTTCTCATGTCTACGAACTAGTCACCGATGAAAAAGAGTTAAACTTAGCTAGTAAGCGGAGTAATAATATATTAAATACTAAGAAATTGGAAGATTGGTGTAAAGTACACGACTTAAAACTAAGTAGTATACAAGATGCGATTAAAGAGTGTTTTTTTGATTATAAAACTAATTTTTAATAAAATATGGTCATATTTTTCCATTTGCAGTCTGGTATGATATAAGATTTAGATGAGGATGCTACTTGGTTAAACCAATTTAAATCTGCATCAATATCATCAAATACAATAGTATTAGTATATTGCTTAACTAACTCATATTCTTTTCTGATCACACTAGGAGTATGATCACCATCAATATGAATAAAACTCCACTTGTTATCACCTATATTAACTAAGGATTCTAATAATTTTACACTATCTCCTATATGTAATTCCAATATAGACTCTGGAAAATATTTTTTCAAAACTTGGACTGCAGGAGAAGAGTATGTTCCATCGATATCAATAGACACTATTTTCATGGTTGGATTCGCTAATAACATAATGAGTTGACTGTGACCCATATACACACCAATCTCTAATGCTGTTTTTGATTGTTTAGCTAATTCATATAATTTCTTTTGTTTATCGTACATGACATTGGTATATTTATAAGAATCTCCATCAAAAAGATAACTACCGCAACCTTTCCAAAACTTATCCCCGCATGCATGATATATTTCTGCAAATATATGGAAATGATTGATTAATTGTGTTAAATATTCATCTTCTGGATACTGAGTATGTAATCGTTCTGCTATTTCTTTCCCAAATGACATTTTATTATTTTTTTGGATTCATATATAACTATTTAAATAGTGATTTAAACTATTTAAATCACTTCTTAGTCTTAAAGATGATACCACAGGTTATAACCTACGCTAACATTGGATACAAGGATTTCGCAATAAATCTTATTTTAAATTGGAAAGACTGTAGTAAACAATTACAATTAACATTCTATTGTTTAGATGATGAATTATACGAATTATTATCTACTTTTATTACAGATGAAATACATAACATAACTCTTAAAAAATGGTTAGTAAGTGATATTAGTAAAGGATTTGAAACATATGGTTCAACATCGTATAATAAAATAACACATACGAAGGTAAGTGTATTAAAAGATGCGTTGCATATGTACGGGTGTATTCATTTTATTGATGCGGATGTTGTCTTAATAAATGAACCTTCTATGGATTATTGGAAAAAATATACAGAATTATATGATATTACCTTTCAAAATGATGCTCCTCAACCGAATCCATTATTTCATCTGTGGAGTTGTACAGGTAATTTTACATTAAATAATACTGATAATGTTATTAGATTCCTTGATGATATAGTCGCATATCAGAATAAATATTTAAATAAAAATGATCAGGAATGTATGTATCAGCTTTTAATGGATAGGGGATATAAAGACTTACGTGAGGTAAAAGAAGTTACTTTGTACCAATATCCTATGGAAGAATTTACTTGTGGTTACATGATAAAACAATATTTATATAATCCAGAAGATATAACAAATCGCACTTATTTCTTTCACGCAAACCATGTAACTGGAAATACTCCTAAAATAGAATTACTTAAAGCAATCGGTAAATGGTATTTATAATTCAAAATAATAATATTTAAATGGTATGTTTCTTTGTATAAAGATAAGAGAATGCAAGACATTTTATCTACAGAATACTACCACACCACAACTGATTTGTGTTATATCATGAAAAAGTTTGGAAGTGATAAAGGATTAGGATATCATAACTATACTACATTATATCACGTGTTATTCTCTAAATACAGAGAACAGTCCATCCAATTACTTGAAGTTGGACTTGGTACAAATAATCCTAATATTCCAAGTAACATGGGTGTAAATGGTAAGCCTGGTGCTAGTCTTAAAGGATGGGAGGAGTATTTTACTCACTCTCAATCTGTTATTGTTGGGTTAGATATTGACAAAGATATTTTATTCCAGACAGATAAAATAAAAACATTCTATTGTGATCAAACAAATCCAGAAAGTATTACTACTATTTGGGAAAATTTACCTATGATTTCTGAGTTTGATATTATAATAGATGATGGTTTGCATACATATCAGGCAGGACTTACCTTTTTAGAACATAGTATGCACAAACTAAAGAAAGGAGGGATATATATTATTGAGGATTTATTGCCAGAATCTCAAGCTAAATTTAAAGGAAAGTTAGAGGAACTCAGAGAGACATATGGGTTATCATTTATAGAGATTGTAGACATTCCACATACCGCTAATAAGATTGATAATTGTGTTTTATTAATTCAGAAATAAAACATTTAAAGTTATCTATATTTATATTAAACAAATATAGATATGACTACGTGTATTGTATCTGCTTTCTATGAAATACCTAGTAAAGCATCTATAGACTTCTATCTACCACACATAGAACGTTTTTTTACCTATATAACCCAAAAGTGTATTTTCTTTACGAACTGTTCTACCTATACCAAGTTAGAGGGGCTTGTAACTAAGTGTAATAATAAAAATATACAAGTTAACCTGTTAGAATTTAATGATTTACCCGGACTTACGTATAGAGATTATACATTCTGGGAAAAGCAATGCAAGATTGACGTTGAAAAATATCATACCCCAGAATTAGCAATTATGTGGCATAATAAGTCTCATCTGGTTAAAAAAGCTACAACTTTGGTAGACTGTAATTATTATATATGGTGTGATGCAGGGTGTATTCGAAATGATAGGTGGAAAGATATCTGTTTTAATTTTGGACATAGAAACTGTTTAACAGAAGAGTCTATCTCTGTTCAATTATTAAAACAGATTCCATCGACTCAATTATTTTTTAGATATCCAGATGTTTATGTTGCTGGAGCAATTATTGGTGCAGAAAAGAAAATGTGGGATGTGTTTATTGAGGTAAGTGAGGCAACTATTAGTGAATACGTCTCTAATTCTATTTGTTGTAATTCAGACCAATATATTATTGCCAGTTCTATAGTAAAGTATCCTACTCTATTTACCACTGTTGTGTACAACCCAGTAGAATATAACTGTCCTGATGGATGGTTTTTCTTTTTAAACTATCTGTAAATGAGTATGTTACTTTGGTATTTCTTGTTTTGTCTCTGGATCATACTGTATGTTAAAAAATTCAAGATTTTTTTAATTTAGTAGTTAAAAATTAAAAATACACATAAAAAAATGAAGTATTATATTATTATTTGTGATAATTTTTCTGACATGTTTGTTGATTTAGCACAGCAGCTATTATACTTTTTAAGTGTAAGTGGAAAAATAGCATCTATCGTAGATTATTCGGATCATTTAGTACGTAATATTACTGATAATGATAAATGTATTTTCTTTGGAACACACTTTAAAAGTAAATATGTACCAAATCGTTCTATGTTAACTGTATTTGATACCCTTATACATTTTCATAATATTGTTCCTGAACGATTACTACATACAAATACAATATTACACTATAACATGAACGAAATACATAAGTTACAAGAAAAGTATGAGGGAAAGTTGTCAGTATATTATTTTAAGATGGGTTATAATCCATATTTAGATTTACAATATAAACAGTGTAATACTTCACATATATATGATGCAATATTTATAGGAAATGTTAGTCCAAGAAGAAAACATATTATTGATTCTTTAATTAATAAAGGTTATAACGTATTTTATGGTGGTTATTCTCCTAAATATTATACTCTTAATGATATTATTCCTTTATATAAACGTTCTAAAGTTATTCTTGCAATATACACAGATGATCGTACAATAGATTGTACTTTAGGAAGTAGAGTATACCCTGCAGTTTCTACTAATAATTTTGTTATTACAGAAGAATCGACAAATAAGTTAGCAAACTCTGAACTATCTGAGTGCTCTTTTGTAACCTCATATGATACTATGGTTAATATAGCTGAATACTATATTAAACATGATATTGAAAGGGAAAATAAGAAAAAAGAGTTCTATGAGTATATATGCAAAACTCCAGCTAATGTAGATTTAGAACTCTTTGTGTAAATATAGTTTATATTCATTATTGTCAGAGGAAAATCCCAATGAATGATAAAAAGTAGAGTTATGTTCTCTTGCATTAAGAATAACTTTGTAACATCCGTTATCTTTTGCTAACTGTATAAACTTCTTAACAATCATACTAGAAATACCTAATCTTCTGTAGGAAGTATCGCATATAATATCTTCTATTCTTGCAACAGGGGAATACATTTTATGTTCTATAATAAGTTTACCACAACCTATTATTGTATTATTATATTCTACTACCCAATATTCATCTGTTATCTTTTTGTTAAATTGTTCTTCTGTTAATTGAATTGTCACTCCGTTTAACTGTGTATATAATTGAAGATATCCTTTATGGTAATCTTCAAGTTTAAGTTGTCTTATAGTTATATCACACACGATATCCCAGTTTTTAATACATGTGACAATCTTCTTTCTATCTTCTTCTGTTACCCACCAACCTACAGGAATAGAAACATATTTCTTTTCTAAGCAATCCAGTACAGGTAAACTAGTTTTAAATTGTTGCACACATGTATGAACATCATTTCGCTTGTGGACTTGGCTAACCATAATACCTTTACTTGCAGCATAACTTATGAATTCATCTCTATTTTTTATTTTAATGGTAAATATCCACCAAGATGGTTTGCTATTGGTATGAATATCTAATAATTCTGTATGTTTACAGTCTTTAAGTTCTTTATAATAGTATTCTGCATTTGAACGTATAGTTGTTAATATTTTATCTATATTTGGGAGATTCCAAATACCTATTGTAGCATTAATATCATTCATATGATACTTAAATCCGTGTTCAACAATATCAGGTTCCATTCTAAAATCTTTACCGTTTGAACGAAAATGTTTGTCAATACCAAACCATCTTAGTAACTTAGCACGATTATACATTTCTTCATTTGGTAAAAATAATAAACCTCCGTCTCCTGTAGTAATATGTTTAATAGCCTGTAAACTAAATACTGCCATATTTCCATGTGTACCTAATTTTTTATCTTTATATTCTGCCCCAAATGCATGTGCACAGTCTTCTATAATCTTAATACGAAATCCGTATTTTTGTTCTGCTCTATCTAAAATTTGTTCCACTTTATCAAGGTCATTAGGAATACCTGCCCAATGTATTAATACTAATGTTTTGGTATGTTCAGTTATTTTACTTTCTAAATCGGTTAGATTCATATTACATGTATTCTCATCGACATCTACCCATTTTATGTTTAAACCATTTGTTAGAATAGGCCAATTGGTAGCAGTACATGTTAATGCAGAGGTTAATACTTCATCCTCTTTATTTAAGTTTAACATATGTAATGCTAATGTTAAACCTGATGTGCAAGAATTTAAGGTTAATATGTAAGGATGGTTAAACCATTTTTTGCACATAGCCTCAAACTCTTCTACCTTGGAAGCTTGGGTGATCATACCAGAGTACAATACCTTATTAACTTCTTCTCCAACTTTTTCATCCATAAACACTTTAAATAATGGTATCATTATATTTTATTTTATAAATAGTATATTTTTTTAAATACTATATTTTAAATATTATGTCTACTGTTTGTCTAATTGTAGCATTCTATATAGCAAATAGGGATTCTTGTAATATATCTCAAGCGCGAACATATATGGATATTCAACTACGTATGTTACAAAAAGTAAAGCATAGTTTAAATAAAGTTATATTTGTAGTATCTTCTGATTCAATAAAGGATAATTCTTTAGATATAAAAGAAGATAAAGATATAACATACATATACAGAAGAAATAAAGGATTATCATTTGGTTCATGGTGCGATACTATAACGCACTTAAAAGATAGTTATGATTATTATATATTGTGTGAGGATGATTACGTATTTACAACAGATAATTTTGATAAAATTTTAATAGATGAATATAAACATAAAAACGCAGAGTATATGGTTACATATCTAAACAGTAAAGGATACATGTCGACTATAGGTATTCTTTCAAAAGAAGTTGCAAGAGATAAACAATATTTTAGCAACTTACATTTTATTCATGATAAGTGCAAAGATATGCTTACATTTTTAAATAATATACAATACGTTTCGATATCAGAAAAGTATAATCTTTTTCCATATTGGGGATATAGTAATTATGCAAAACCAAATGATTTCAAGATTCAACTGTATGGATACGATAAAAATGAAACAAAGGAATCAAATAAGAATAGAATTTTGTTAAGTTGTGTACAATTATTAGATGAAAATTTAGAAATTGATATGGATAAAATGTTATATATTTGGGATAGTGACCAATGTATAACACTGTAAATTAGTGTATATATTTTTATTCTTCCAACCATTTTTTATTGTGTAAGGTCCATTCGACTGTTTTTCTTAATGAATCTTCAAATGTTAACGGTAATTTCCAACCCATTTCAAATAATTTTGTACCATCTAATGCATATCTATGATCATGTCCTGGTCTTGTAGAATGAAAGTCTACCATTTCGTATTTTAAGGGTTTACCGATAATGGATGCAATAAGTTGAGCCATCTCTAAATTATCAACTTCTTTTTCCCCAACAACATTATATTTTTCTCCTAGAGTTCCGTTTTGGATTAAAAATAATACAGCAGCTGCAATATTTCGGCCATGTATATAAAATCTACTTCCTGGTCTTATTTTGTCAGGATAAGAATGAATATATACAGTTTCATCATTTAGTATTTTCTTGATAACTTTTGGTATGAATTTCTCAACGTGTTGTCTTTCTCCAAATGCATTCATAACGTTTACAATCATCAACGGTATTTTATATGTATTTTCATATCCTAGACACAACATTTCACTTGCACTTTTACTTGCACTATATGGGTTTGTTGGGTGATGATTATCCCATTCTTTATAACTTACACCATCTGGTGCAGACCCAAATACTTCATCTGTACTAAAATAGAAGAATATTTCTAATGTGTCTTTAATGGAACGAGAATACTCAAGCATATTAACGGTACTCTTTACATTATTATTTATAAAGTCAACAGGATGACTAATACTGTTATCTACGTGGGTTTCAGCTGCCATATGAACAATATAGTTTACAGTTCCTATCTCGCGGAGGATTCCTTCGCTAAATGGTTCGATTAAATCCCAAGTAATAACTTTAACTCTTGGAGAATGAATTACATTTATATCTCTTAGTCTGTCTAATCCAAAGCTTGCGTAATTAAGTTTATCAACTATGATAATATCCCAATTTGTTTTTCTAAAGATGTGTTCAACAAAATGGTGGCCAATAAAACCACATCCTCCGGTAACTAATACTCGTTTACTCATTTTTAAACAAGATATTTATCTTTAGATATAAATATTATTTTTTATATTTTCATATAATATTTTTGCGGAAACAGTAGAATATGATGTGTTATATATATACTGACACGGTATAAATGATAATTTAGTACAATCTTTTTCGGTTGAGAAATCTATTATTTTTTGAGATGGAGTATCCCAGAAATAAATACAGTAATGACCTTTCAAATCTGAATGACAAACTTCCATATCATTAAATAGTTGAGAAAATTTTAATTGAGGATATCCGCTTAAAGTATAGTACTCATCTAGTATAGTATGCCCCGTCCTTAAATGGATATAGTCAACCGTTTCTTTACTTATTATTCCGTTTGATATTGCAGCATGTTTAAATGGATTTTCCAATACTAATGTTGATAGATAACCAATATTCTTCTTATCTTTAAAGGATGCATTATATATATCGACCAATTCTTTATCAAAATAAAGGTTAGAGGTATCTATGCAGTAGTCATCCTCTATAAGTAAGTAATACGAAAATGCATCTTTATTATACATAATTCCTTGTAACCATTGGTCATATGAATGATCCTTATTTGACCCTACGTATGTCAGATATTGAATAGGAATTCCCTCAATTTCATTTATACTTGTATCATAATAATCTTTGTATGACTCTATTTTACATGTAGGGACAACTATTGTAATTTGACTAATAAGATTTCTTATGTTTTGATATTTTTTTTCAGAGAATATTTTACGCAAGGTGTCGAGTTGTATTGCTAACACTTTCTCAGACTCTGGGAGATGTTTTCTGCTATCTGTTTTTCCAGAGAATGATGCTATTATGTAATGTATCATTACTTATGTTATTTATTAGTTTAATCTTATTTATTTTAATTTTATTTTGGTATCTCTTGTTTTGTCTCTGGGTCATACTGTATGTTAAAAAATGCAGAATCTTCTTTTTCAATCCTGTCTAGTTCTGTGAATAACTGTTTTACATCATAGATACTTAATACATCATTATCTAAACAGTAAGCTCTTACCTTATATTTCATGAATTGTACAGTGCTGTATTGATTACATTTCATTAGTATATTATTATTAGATAATGTTATAGATAGACGAACATCTTCATCTTTACCCCATGACAAACGTTCATCTAATGGATATTTAAGGGCTATCTCTTTTTTGATAACGTATACACTTCCGCTTATATACACAAATTTGTTTAACTTTGTGTTAGTTGGTAGCCAATAAGGAAGTAAAAACTTATTGCATTTCCATCCAGTTACTTTGCTCCACCAATGGTATTGTGGAAATAATATATAATCTCTATATCTAGAGCCATCCATATTTAATATTTTTGGTACACATATATCATATTTCTCTCCAAACTTTAAAAATCCTGTATAGAAATCTGGGTGAATAATTACATAGTCGTGCATTAAGACGATATTATCATATTTTGCTTCTTCACAAATCAGATTTTTCTTGCGGGTAATCCATGCTTCTTTTACACTTTCATCAAATGGAATATAACGGATATGATCATCTGTAATAGCGGTAGGCGTTTGACCTACAATTATAATTTCGTAGTTTGGAATATTTAACTGCTGGATGCTTTTTATAGTATAATCTAGTCGTTGACCATTTGTAACGATACCAAATGTAAAGTTCATTTTTAACTATTTAGTAGTTGTTTTAACCTATATTATTATTTATTTTATATAATAATATATCGATAAATAATATACTAATTTACAGGTGATACAGTTCATACATTTTATCTGCTATGTCTTCTGCATATATGGTTTTATTATTACATATAAATCTAGGTCTAGGAGTAAAGAAATGTTGATACGTTAACCAATGTTGTTTTAATTTTGAGACTGCGTCCTCCTTTGTAGTAATAATGTAATCTATAAATTGTATACCATCCTGTTTAATAGGCTTGCTACCTAATTTTTTATATACAACACTCCACACCTTTAGGTAAGTAGAATATATGTATATTAATGCATCTTCTTTCCATACTTTATCTGCATTAAATGTACGAGTTTTAATATCTATACCACTTAATTCATTTACATAAATAATATTATCTTTGTATAATATATTTGGCTCTACAGGATTTATGCCACTATATATTGGAATACACCCTCCTGCAAAACATTCAAATAATTTTTCAGTTGTATATCCTTCTTGTATACTATTTTCGCAACAGATGTTGTATTTATATCCTTTTAATGTTTCTATTTTTCCGTGTGAACCTATCCCTATTTCTGCATAGGTTGCATTAGGAATAACATGTAGTTTATTGGAGTTAACTTCTATTCCTTGTTGCAGTACTTGTTGTACAATATTTGTACGAAAACCTCCTGCATTATGATTTACCGCAATAATTGCTTTATTATTTCTATTAGTGTCTGTTGGTATTTTAAAGAGGCCTTCTGTTTGAAAATTCCAATAGATAAGCCATAATGGAAAACGTATAGATTTTGAACTTTTCTTAAAGAAACTACAGACAACATCTACATAATTAGATATTGCATTTTCATTTTGATATTGGGTATGCATAAAATGAGTGTTCTCTCCAGTAAAATAGATGTTTGCTTTTGATTTGTCTGAAGAAAAAATAGTATGAATATTTCCAAATACAGTATATAAACAGATATCATCATGGTTTACTTCGGTGATATCTTCACAACAACGTTTAAAGAAATGCTTAAACCATGAATCTTGTATATTATTTTCATATTCTTCCCACCAATTGATAAAGTGAACCATTTCCTCTTTAGTTAATTAAAATACTATCTTTAAATAGATTTAAAGAGAAAAAAGTAAATAAAAATGAAGATACTATTTTTAGAGAATCACTTAAATATAAGGGGAACTTCTGTTGCTTTATATGACTATGCTCATTATAATGAGACTTTATTAGGCAATGAGAGTATAATTATAACTAGACCTTACCATATGTTTACACATTCTATAGATGTAAAAAAGGAAGTATATGACAAATTTGAAAAGCGTTTTAAAGTGTTATACTATAATCAACCTGGAGATATACAGTCTCTTATAGATTCTGAAAGGCCAGATTGGATGTATGTCATTAAAGCTGGAGATAAAAGAGATGGATTATTAGGTTTTAAAAATGTAAAATTATTTGTTCACAGTGTATTTACTACTCATGAACCTCATGGAGATGTATATTCTCCTATATCAGAATGGCTTAATATTATTGGTAAAACAAATATTCCGGTTTTACCTCATATTGTAACATTACCTGAAAGTTCAGATGATTTAAGGGAAAAATTAAATATCCCAAAAGATGCTATTGTGTTTGGAAGATATGGAGGACTTAATGAATTCAGTATACCATGTGCAATTCAAGCAGTGGATGATTTTAGTAAGACTCACCCTGATGTTTATTTTTTATTTGCTCATACACAAAATCATTGGTCTTCTAGAAAAAATATAATTATATGTCCTAGTATAGTTGACCCACTAGAAAAAACAAAATTTATTAATACATGTAATGCAATGATATATGCAAGACATGGTGGTGAAAGTTTTGGTATTGCAATAGGTGAATTTTCTATTCGGAATAAACCTATTTTTGCGACCATTATAGACCCCAATGGAACTAAGATGCCTCATCTAATGCATAAAGAAATTTTAAAAGATAATGCATACTGGTACACAAACAAACAAGATTTATTACAACTATTAGAAACATTCTGTACACCAGAGGAACAAGAAAAAATAAAAGGGAAAGATTGGAATATGTATAAAAAATACTCTCCAGAAATAGTAATGAACACATTTAAAAAATTAATCGGACAAGAAGAAAATATATCTCCTAAAATAGGTCTTTTTGTTATTCATAACCCAGAACTTAAAGAAAGAGAAAAAGCAATCCAAACCATCGAAGAATGTATAGATATACACCCTACATTCATATGGGATAAGCCATTTTCTAAGTTTTCAGAACAAGATCATGCACGTTTTTCTTCTAATTTAACTCCTGGAGAAAAAAGTTTAATACTAAACCATGAGTTTGCACTTTTAAAAATGATAGAAGAAGGGTATGACTATATTTATCTTATGGAAGATGATGCTATTGTTTGTAATAAAGATAGTATAAAACAATTTCATGAATATTTATCTAAAAACAGTAATGCGCTAGATACTTGTTATATAGGGTGCGGATGTGACCCAAACTATTATGCACATATCAAACCTACAGAATCATTTATACTGATTCCTGCTAAGGGACCAAGATGTACAGAAGGAATGGTATACAGTAGAAATGGTGCTAAATTCATAGTAGAGTGTTTAAAAAAGACTTCTTTTATAACAAAACCATTAGACCATTTTATAACTTCCTATTATACAAACGAATTTAGAAGCTATCATTTACATCCACATGGGGTAATACAAGGAAACTTATTAGGTCTAAGAGGACAATTTTCTAGTACAATAAAACAATAAACTAATTTAAAATATTTATAATTTAAATATATAGTAACTATATATTTAAAAAATGAGTACCAATGGATATGGTATTATTATGATACTTAACTGCAAAAAATATGCACACAGAAGACCCAAATTAACAGAATTTTATCGCAAAGATTGTCCTTTAAAAAGTTATTTTGTCATAGGTGACCCAACCATTGAATCAGATTATAATTTTGATGAGACTACCGACATTATAACTGTTAAATGTGAAGATGGATACGATTGGTTACCTCATAAAGTAAAACTAGGATTAACCGCTATTTATAAATTATTTAATCCAGATTATATCATAAAAATTGATGATGACATGATAATTACTAATTCTGCACTACTAAATTGGATTCACACAGAAAAAAATAAAGGAGATTATTTAGGCCTTTACCAACATAATAGAGGAGGGCATTGTGACTACCAGCCTGAACGGTTTGAACGACCACAAAATAAAGTACCTGTCACTATAAAAGAGGTAAAATATTGCGCAGGACCTTGTTATTATTTAAGCAAAAAAGCGTATACGTGTGTAATTGAACATATGGACCCCGAATATCTTAAATTGGAAGACCTCAATACAGGTACTGCATTAAATTATGCAGGAAATATTTTTCCAGTAAATAGTCCAACCTATGGTTTTGGAAACTGTTTTGCAAGGCAATATTGTTAAATAATAATATAATCCTCTGGATATAAATCTTCTAACTTAGCTTGTACATAGGAACTAGGCTTAAACCATTTAGAAGAAGCTATTTTAACGCCATCTTGATGCAAAGATAACAACGATGCAGTCAGACTCAAAGAAGAATTGGTAACTATAAAATTACCACACATGGTCATAGCTATAAATGTTTCAAGTGCATCTTGTTCTTCTACAAATATGACTTGTAGTCCACATGTTTTCCATATATCCCATTTCTTTACAAATGTAAAATCATCTGTAAACACAAATAGAGTTTTTATATGTGTTTGTTTATCTACAGCTATACTAAGAGCCCTTCTATAATATTCTTCTCCATTATACTCATATATATCTGAAAATTGACCTATGTAATCTCCTCTTCGTATGTGACACATACATGATTCATTTGGATTGGTTATATTCCATTTATGTACCATTTTATCTGCAATGTATTTAGTATTATTATAAAATAATTCACGTAGTTGTGGTAAATATGTACTAAAGTATTTATAACTTTGAAAATACCCTTGTATTAAATTAGAATCGTTTGGGATTTGATTATACCAAAAATTGGTTTCCTTATAGTGTATAGGACGCTTACCTTTAGTAAACATTTCTTGAACTTCTTTGTTTGATGTACTCATAGTAAAAGACTGAAATAATGAGGTCATATATTCTGTAAATTTTCTTCGGTATGTTTCGTTATAATCTGTAAGTAGAACAGGAGTCTTGTTTGCACTTATGGCAAATGCATATAATGTACATATCTGAAATAATTGATTACCTAATCCTCCTCCACTATTAATTAAGCCTACTTTAGAATATTCACTCATTTTTTATATCATACATAATATAGTTTAAATATTATTTTATATTATTTGTATACAATCCCATATCATCTGTAATTTTTCATGTTTCCAACTCTTAGGGTAAACATGAAACGTATTAAATATCATATAGTTTGTCATCTTCTTAATAATCTCAGGATTTATCCCTTTATTAAGTATATATCTCCAGAACACTTTCTCTATTTTATTCCTTTGTTCCAATTGAATAGGCTGGTCATAATCTAATATACTGTCCAACCCAATGATCGACTGATAACATTTTGCATAATCGTATATTTTATCACCTTTAACAGTATATTTCCCATTTATAGACCCTCTCATATCAATAAACTTAAATGCTCCTTTATGTAACAAAACATTTGAAAACCAACAGTCTCCATGAATAATACCACTAACTACAATCGGAGAGGATGTATACTCCTTTATAAACGAGTGGATACTCGCAAACACTTCCTCAAAATTAGAAAAAAGAAAATCTTCTTTGCGGGTAGCCCGTTGTAAAAACTTATCTATATAATGATGTCTCATATCTTCATGTGTAATACTAACTCCATCCTCTATATTCTCTCCATAGGAATGAAATTTATCTAATGTGTCTAAAAAGAATGAAAAACATTCCTCTGTGAGTAACCCATTAGAATATATATGTGATAATGGACTAGAACCTTTTAAATATTCTAAACATATAAATGTTTCTTCATCTGTTATAAACTGAGGAAAATAAGGTTGGAGATGTGGTTGTCTTTTTACTATCGAGTAGTAAAATTTCTCTCCATAGAATGTGTGACTATATTTATATAATTTATCATCCTCTATCCATATTTTTGTTTTCTGATTTGTTACTGAGGTAGTATCATGTTCATATTCATAGAAACCCAATGCTTTAAACAAATTAGAATCATATGCATTAAATGCCCGGTCATCTATATATAAATCACCCTCTGGTTTCCCAAAATAAATTTCATCATACGGTATACCTTCCTCTTCCAACCATTTAAGGACAGTATATGCAGATTTTTTTAATGCTTTTCCTAAATTTGAGTTACAACTTTTCATGCTTCTAGCTGTCTGAATAATAATAGTGTGATTCTGTGAGTGCAAAAAATGCATAAACTCTTTCATACGGGATATAACTTGTTTATTATGTCCTAGTGTAATAATAGTATTATCTAAGTCAAATACAACTCTTATTTTTTCCTTTAAATACACCGCGTTTGTTTTACAATCAGATATTGTTCCAAGAATGAATAGTTCGCCAACAGATTCATATCCTATAACCGATAATCCGTCTTTTATTATGTTTTCATATACGATCGACATATACACCTCTTTTCCATTTTCAATTGTATTTAGGGTATGCTTTAAATAGTATAGGGCTGTATTAAGTGTTTCAAATAGATATCCTCCTACGCATATAGTATCACTTATAGGAACACGTTCTTTTATGTCTGTTACCTTATTATTTTCCCCTAGTTTTACAAAGCTATAATGGGTTAAGTGTTTATCTTTCCTAGTACGGTATAAAATACCGTTTGATCCTTCTTTCATACAGAGTAAACTTTCTGTATCGTAACAGGTATCATTGTCTAACACAAGTAAACTTTCATTTGCACTGGACAATGTATGTAAAAGTTGTTGACACCCTACAAATAATGTTTCTACTGGCCCTCTTGTATCATATTTAATTTTAATAAATGTAAATGTTTTCTCTGGGAATAAATGTTCTACTGTGTGTGTAAAATTGTATTCCTCTAATTTATAATTATACATAATAATGATATCACTGAACGGTATCGTCTGAAGAGTCCAATATATCAATGGTTTACCGTGTATTAAATTAAGTGGTTTTGGGAATAATGATTTAAATCTTACACCTAGACCTCCGCATAAAATAACTACCTTCATTGCTTTTAAGTTTATATCTTTTTTATACTCTATATCATATTATTTAAGTAAGCTATTTAATTCTTTAAATGTTTCTGCGTAGCAAACATTTGTGTTATCAACTAATTGTAATCGTTGTAATATAATATAGCTATGTCTTGTTCTATCTTCACTTCTTCCCAAAATTATCTATCATCATCCCCTTTGTATGCAACCTTATTTAACTGTAATGCATGCATTAAAATAGATTCTTTTTTTGCGACTACCATCTTCTTATCCAAATGAAACTGCCAAGTCGACGTCTTCTGTTCCTACCCACTAAAAATAGGAAGGGGTAGTAGGGGAAACTACGTTTCCCTACTAAACTGATTTTTTACACGTTATCCGTATACAATACTACCTACACAAAACTATAACCGTGTAAAAATGCGTTACTCCTATACTGAACTATCTACATTCTATTATCCTCACAAATATACCCATTTTGATCACCTATGTGAAACAATTGATGACCGTTTGGATTGCATTGATAAATACATACAGGACGGATTATCAACCCCTGACTTTGAACTAGAGAAGTATAATATAGCTGGAGACTCTATCTGTGTACACTATATCCTAAATAAATATGATATATCTGACTGGGAACACGCAATTATAACAGCCATTGTATGTAAAGCATCTGTTACCACCATTATTCATATGTTTTCTGCATATGAAGTCCGAAGTGGGAATCATCCTACAAAACTAAAATGGTTTGATGAAATACTCTACGTAAGTATTACCTCAAATATAGAAATGTTCTGCATGATATGTCAAATGTGTTCTATAGAAGAAAAATGGGTAAGTGCATTAAAGGACTGCCAAACCGACAAAGAAATCGTAAATATTGTAAATAGTATGTTTACTTGGGATATCCGTGATTCAACCAATAAACGAAACTTATTATATGCACTAAAGAAAGAAGATACACACAGTGCACTCTTTTTGATAGATAATGGAGTTCAAGTTGATTTATGGAATAATTATTGCACAAAGTTAATCATTGATACACCTAGCCTAAAGTCACATCCGACTTTATTTAAAAAGATGCTTGCTTCTGGTGCAAAAATACCAAAACATACATTAACTAGGTTAAAAGATAATGCGAAATATATGTCCTCTCTTCGTACAAACTTCAATACAGACAATGTGTTTGAAATGTAAACTATTTATACACTGCATACGTGTGTATAAATAAAAAAGAAAAATAGTTTAAAACGTAGTTAAAATAGTAAAAGAAAAGATAACAGTATGATACCCAAACGAATCATAGATATATCCTTATTACCATTTGCACATAATCGTCATCTTACTGGTGACTTAAAATATAATTATATACATTTATTTAAACAGAACGGTATACATGTTTCCTTAGATCAAACTGTGCGGAGTAAAATTACTCACACAATGAAAGATAGTAATATTTTATACCTTAATATAATGGATTCTTCTGGGAAAGAATGGTGTAAAACAAGTGGAGTATGTGTACAATTCCAAACCAATCTCATTTATTCTTTAAGCCTACCAAATTAAATTGAAGGTTTAAAAATATATATTTAAAATCACTCTATACCATCAAAAGACAGATGAGAATTAATCGTGACAGTTTTATTTACTTTTATTCTAAATATAGCCCAAGCTGTAATACACTGATGCCTATCATATATGACATACAACAAGCAGCATCCATTCAGCCTATTAATATAGATAATTACGCTATCCGTGAAAAAATAAAAAATAAACAATTATTCCAAACTGTTCCTGCTGTTTTATTAAACTATCCAGATGAAAATAGAGTAGAGGTATACGAGGGACAAGATGTTCTCTCTTTATTGAATAATGTGTGTCAACTATTAGGAAAACCTAGTATCCATGAGGCACTCAATCAATATACTTCTTCGGGTGTAGTTCCTATGCGTTCATCTTCTCCTTCCCGAGCAGATCGTGGAAAAACATCTCTTTCATTTGGAGATGAACAATCTGTCCCTTCTGGTAAAAAACAATCCCTTAATCCAAATGATATGGCGGTAAAAATAGAAGATCCATTTAGAGAACAAAAACAATTACAAGAATTAGTTGATACAGAACCTTCTGAAAATTTTAGAACCATGTATACTGAAAGGATGTCTACCCCACTTGACATTAAAAAGGGAGAAGGACACGAATCTCTTCAAAATAGTAGCTTAAAAGAACCTTCACTTAGTGAAGGTAAAGGATTTACCCCTTTATCTTTTGATTCTTCTGATGAGGATAGTGGTGAAAGTAGTCTGTTAATGAGACCGAGTGATGTATCAAAAGCAGATATGTCAGGTTCCGCAGCTGGATCTAGTAGTAGGGAATTAGAAGCAAAACAAAAACGTATTAATACAGCTGCACAAGATATGATGAGGGAAAGGGATGAGTTAGACCAAACATATAATAAAAAGAGATAAACTGATAATTATTTAGTTAAACCTATACAAGTTACCATTTAAAATGAAACGATTTTACTCCTCTATCCGCAGATGTGCTAAAGTGATTGAGGTTGGACCAAGAGACGGATTACAAAATGAAGCAAAGGTATTATCTATTTTACAACGTTCACAATTGATTCAAAAATGCACAAACGCAGGGTTACATCACATTGAAATAGGAAGCTATATTCATCCTAAATTACTTCCACAGGTTGGAAATGTAAATGAATTGTTAAACGATTTATCGACAAAAAAAACAAATGATTCTTTTTATAGTGCGCTTGTCCCTAGTATAAAATATTATCAACCAAATAAGCTAGTGAAAGAAATTGTATTATTTGTAGCCGCATCAGAGACATTTAATAAGAAAAATATTAATACAACCATTGAAGATGCATTTAAACGCTTTAAACCTGTTGTGGATTTAGCACACGAAAATGGAATAAAAATAAGAGGAAGTATCAGTACTGCAGTAAAGTGTCCATATGAAGGACATGTTTCTCAAGATGTTGTCTTACGGATAGTAAAACAATATCAACAATTGGGATGTCATCTTATTGATATTGCGGATACAATAGGCGAGGCTACTCCAGAGGAACTATATGACCTAATTGGAAAAGCATCAACCGTAGCAGATATTTCTATACTTACAGGGCATTATCATGATAATAATGATATAGCTCTGTTGAATGTGGAAGCCTCTTTACAACAAGGAATGCGTATATTTCATTCTAGTATTGGAGGGTTGGGTGGTTGTCCATTTAGTAGTAAACGTGTGGGTAATTTAAGTACAGAAAAATTGGTATCTTATTTGCATACATCTGGGTATTCTACAGGATTAGATGTGGAAACCATTACTCAATTAGGGAAGTATGTTCGTACGTTAGTTTAAAAAAATAGTTCACTTATTTATACATTCAAACAAAATGTATAAATAAAATAGAAAAAAAAAGGATAACTAACTTATTTGCCAATAACATGATAGTTCCAAACAACATCAAGTAATCCTCCAGGAGGAACAGATAAAGGAACAGAGCTGTCAACTATTAATTGAAATCCGGTTTTAGAAGTAATTACAAACACTAAAGAAGTAAAATTAATATAACTAGAATCTGGTCTAGCAGGAGAAAATATAACAACAGGAATTTCAGTATAAGCTTCTGCAAAATCAAGATTAAATAATACACCGTCTGTAAAATTCTCATCTAAACTAAATATAACTTTACCAGCAGTATCATTACCTATTACTGACAGGTCGTATGCTCCTGTAGAACCAGTAAAAGAAACAATAGGTGATGAACCAGAACCAATTAATTTAGTTACACTCACAGTAGATAAAGTACTATCACCTGTGATATTTAAACCAGATAAACCATTAATATCACCTGATACTTCTAATCCTTTACCATCCTCTACAAATAAACCGATTGGATTAGTTGGATCGAGAATATCATAACCGTGAACAGTTAATGCACCAGTCATAACGGTATTACATATGACTTGTAATGCATCATAAGAAGGTGACCCATAACCAATGATTAATCCACCAATTGCTGCGTTTTCAACTGATAAATTTTGACCATCTATGTTTTGAACAGTAGTATTACCATTGACAACTAAATGTTCAATGGTACCAGTAGTAGAAACATTCAAAGAAGTTGAGCTAGTAGAGTTTAATGTGGATGCACCAGAAACAACTAAACTTGAAAGTGTACCAGTCGTAGACACATTTAAAGAAGTTGCACTTAAGGAAGATATAGTTGCAGAAGATATAGTTGCAGAAGATAAAGTAGTAGCACCAACTACATTTAATGTTCCAGTAACACTAGCATTACCTGCTACTTTTAATCCAGATTTTCCGATAATATCACCTGCTACTTGTAATCCTTTACCAGATGTAACGTATAAACCAATTGGGTCAGATGGGTTAAGAATATTATAACCAGCAACAGTCAAAGCACCAGTCATAACGGTATTACACAATACTTCTAATGCATTATATGTAGGAGAACCATAACCTACAGATAATTTACCAATAGCTGCATTTTGAGAAGATGTATTTTGTGCATTTACATTTTGTAAAGTAGTATTACCATTAACCAATAAACTTCCTAATGTACCAGTAGAAGATACGGTTAAAGAGTTTAATGTGGATGCACCAGAGACAGTCAATGTAGTTGCATTTAAGTTAGAGACAGTTGCTCCAGTAAAAGAAACATTAGCAACAGAAAGGTTGTCAAACACACCTGTAGTTGCGTGAATATAAGGAGTATTCACCTGTAAAGGAGTAACACCTATTTGCCCTTGAATTCTACTGATAATCTGTGGTTCATAGAATCTATTTGTTTGAGTAATATTGTAGGTAGACATCTTTTTTCTTTTAGTTGTATATAAATATAAAAAAAAAATTTTCTAAAATTTGTTAATTTTGGTTTTTTATTATGTATTATAGATTACTACACAAATATAGTGTAGTAATGATATACTAACCAACTATTTCATCCTATTCACGTTAAGATAAATTTGTTTACATATTCCTTTCCACTTTATTCCCATTTTTATATGACGAATGGGAACCCATTCATATCCATCACACTCTCCTCTAGAAAGCGCATTAAACTTAGTTTTTTTACTGACCCCCTCAATAATATATAACCTTGTTAGTTTATTATGTATTATATCTTCTACATAATACGCCTCTTTAATATAGTTTGATACATCAAATCCTGTTTCTTCTTTTGTTTCTCTTATTGCACAATCTATTGGATTTTCTCCCACATTTATCTTTCCTTTAGGAAAACCATATCGAATAGACTCATTTCCAAATTTTACTTTGAGAAGCAAACAGTATCTTCTGCTTTTATCAACAATTACACTCCCGTATACTGGTATTTTATCTACATAGGAACACCATTCTTTATATTCTGTCATAGGTTCTTGTTTAAAATAAGGTTGTAATATTCCAGTGTATCGCAGTATAAAGCATATAAAATCCTCTTCTGACCATTTAGGAAAGAATGAATAATTTGGACTATAATAATCAAGATAATCCCAATATAGTTGTTGAAGATAACAAAATACTTTTACTTTATTAAGCAAATCAAAATGTTGCATAGGATATATGTATTGTCGCAATAATGACTGTATCGTTGACTGGAATATAACATACTGTTCACTGTTCATCTTTATTTAATTAATATTAGCGTAGTGTCCCTTACTTAATTCTATTATATATATTTCCCTTTCCTTTAAAACAAAATTAAAATCAGTTTATAATTTGTATTTAAAGAAAAAGAAAATACGTATATATGTGTAATTAATCATAATGTGTCAGCATATTCCTAACAATAAACCATTAGAATGTACTGACTGTGCAATACACGTATGTTCTACTCATTTTAGTAGTGGTAATTTAGCAAATTGTATCCAACGAATCATAAGAGAGAAAGGAGATTTTTCTCGTTTATATATCTTTAAAACACAAATTGAACAACACAGTAAAGAATGTAATACTATACTGTCATCCGTCTGTTATCATCCAATAGAAGACCAAATTATCCAAATGTTATTATTTATAAAAAGTTGCAATATCCGTTTTGATAAGTGGTACATGCATTACGCCATTTTAAATAAAAAATGGAATATTATAACCCTATTAAAAAAATATAATTGCCCAATAAGATGTCAACATATACAAAGTGCAATTACATCAGATTCTCTAGAAATAATAGAAGAAATACTCTTAAAATATTCTATTTCCTTCACAGAGAAAACACAGAAAACTATTACTGAGGCTATTATCCAAACAAAACATAAACATATCCACAAACTACTTATTCCTTATATGTATCCTCCTACACTCCGACAATTAATCACTATTTGCCAAAATAGAGACTATTTTTTATTATTTCACTCTCTCCAAAAAATAGGACTACATCTCACTCTACAAGCATCTTCTAAATGCATAGAAATATTAAATGGGCACATATTATCTATTATGAATGACACTAAAAAAGGAAAAGTAGGAAAAATATACGGAATACATTTAAATGCAGACCAGTTATCATTTCATCCAGAAAAAGATGTTTATTTTTCAAAATGTATAGATTGGTTAGAAATGAGTCCATCCAAACGATACACAACCTTCATACAAGAACGAACAAGTCGCATACAATATATACTAGATACAAAAATATGTCGAGATGAGCAATCCGTAGTCTTTTCCTTTTTGTAAACTGATTTTTTGGTAACTATTACTACATTAGTATAAAATGCTTATATACGTCTTGTTTTATTTATGCATCTTTATACTGCAAATAAATAGCTTATATGTATACTATACTTCTTATAACCATATAATGATGACCAAACATACCCCTGAAAGTAATTATGTAGTATTAAATAGTACTTATTTCGAAATTAATTGCACAATATCTGTATCACATACAGAAAAAATCATACGATTACTAGTTATAGATACACAATCTGAAAAAAGTGAATACTCCTATCAAGACCTTAATAAAACAATTATTCATTCCGATATCATGCCTATATATTTACAACAGAATGATCATAATAATTTCCAACATTTTAAGCATATATTGCCCTATTATATATTCTATTTATCAGAGTTATACCCTTCTTACTCTTTTATAACGGTATCAACAGGAGGAGGAAATACTCTTTCTCAACTATTAAGCATATATTTTTATAAAACATATTATATTCAGACTAGTTATTTGTATCTGTTTGATATTACCCACACTCTCCCTAATAAAGACTATTTAGTACGATACATTATACAAAGTATAAAATATGGATATCATTTACTTACTTCTCCATCTACACAGAAGATAGACTATCTAACAAACATATGCTTATACTGTGATTAAGCTTTTCTTCTTTTTATTATTCAAGATAGAATAATAAACTAAAACTGATTGACTATATGTGCGAAATGGTCATCTGATTTAACTACTGTCTTTATGTTAGGAGATAAACATCGAATATATCCAACTAAAAACGTAATGTAATGGTCAGTTGCATCCTGACCTATTGCACTGCATTCCAATACGTAAACATTTGTGCGAAGAGTATACTTTTTCAGTCTATTAAATAAGGATTTATTTCCTTTTCGACATACGATCACTTTTACTACATTTAATTCTCCATCTGGAAGGTGTTCTAGTTGGTCTCCATCCAGAAATTCAATAGAACGTATAGGTTGTGATACTATACTAAATAATTGTTTTTCTGTAATACACCAATCTGATACTTCTGAATGCACAGTATCACACAATTCAACATGATTTAAAAAAGTTGTGCATACATTATATTCTGCTTGTTTTTTTCCATAACCATCTGCATTAAATGTGTGACCCATAAAATGTAATGTAGAATGAAACACTGGATTATGATCTGGTCCACCTGTTCGTAATGTAATAAATATAGGAGAAATTACGTTATGCTTATACGCATACTCAATTAATCTATTTTTAGGATTTGTATGTATGTTCATACGTAAACTATTTTAAAAATAGTGTAGAATATGCATGTATATTTCATTTTATTTATACTTATACTAAAAAATCAAAATTTTATAAAAATGCATTTTTTATAAAAAAAGTAGTACAAAAGTAAAATAAAAAGTAAAAATGTACTACTTTTTTTTTAAAAACATAAGTTTTACAAATTTGAATAAAAAAGTAAAAAGTGATACAAAAAAAGTAAAAAGTGATACAAAAAAAGTAGTAATATTTACATTATAATTGCGATAATGTAAAGTGTAATGTGTGTTCTTATTTGTGAGTGGATGATTGCCAGTCAATATTGCAATATTTCTTTAAAAAGGTTAATGCTTTTTCACTTGCTTTCCGTTGTCCATCCTTTTCATTTAACACCGGTTCTACTGGTAAATTTATAATGTGTTGTTCTTTTCCATTATATACACAAGGAGAAGAGTGTTCCTTATTAAAACGTAGTATAACAATTATTTTCTTGGACGTATAATCGTACTTATATTCAAAACTATCCCCAAATTTTCTACGTGTATCAAATATTTCTTTTAATTGGGTAATACTGTCCTTAATTTTACTTAAATCAATGGTCATCTGTTGTTGATCGAGAATAACACTTACTATATTATAACAAATAGTATATCCAGCTCCTAACATAATTTTTCCATCAATAAGATATTCTAATGCACCAAAGAATGCTTCAAATGTATCCTCTCTCATACTTTTATCAAGGGTAATAGTAAGTGTATTTTTACCACTTGTATAGGTTATATTACGGTATCTTACATACTTAGGTAAGTTAATGGTTTGAGAATAAATGGGAAATTGCCCTTTACTCACATTAATTTTCTTTGCTTCTGTTAATTCTTCACTTGTTGCATCAGGAAAACGACGAAACATATACCAAACCATAATCTTGTTTAGTG
>Ga0255220_1000150_pt1 | contig 29433 bp, 30 predicted proteins | sample Miss_Colum_RepB__FD_188423 | JGI IMG/M metagenome (GOLD analysis project Ga0255220, IMG submission 188423) | Freshwater microbial communities from Mississippi River, Louisiana, United States - Miss_Colum_RepB_8d | ecosystem: Environmental > Aquatic > Freshwater > River | place: USA: Louisiana...
CCGCAGGGTCGCAGGGAAATAGTTCTCCCCCGCCGCATAGGCACCCGGCTCATCGTGGGCATAGCGATAGCCTGCCCCGTGATCGAGTGACCTCATCAAGGCCGTCGGCGCATTCCGCAAATGCTCGGGCACCTCCAGCGATGCGCCGTTCTGCACTTCGGCGCGTGCCTGCTTGTAGGCCATGTAGACGGCATTGCTCTTGGCAGCGCAGGCAAGATAGATCACCGCTTGGGCAATCACGAGCTCGCCCTCGGGGCTGCCCAGACGCGTCTGCGCCTCCCAGGCCTGCAGCGCCAGTTGCAGAGCGCGCGGGTCGGCATTGCCGATGTCCTCACTGGCCATGCGCACCAGTCGGCGTGCGATGTAAAGCGGATCACAGCCCCCATCCAGCATGCGCACCAACCAGTACAGTGCCGCATCCGGGCTGGAGCCGCGCACCGCCTTGTGCAGGGCGGATATCTGGTCGTAGAAGACATCGCCCCCCTTGTCGAAGCGGCGCGCACCGCCTTGCAAGACCTGCTCTACTACGCTGTCATCGACATGCTGCACGCCGTTCTCGGTGCTTGCCATGTCGACCGCGATTTCCAGCAGGTTCAACACTCGCCGGGCATCCCCGTCCGCGGCAGCAGCGAGGCGCTCTGCCTGCCGTGCTTCCAGCACGATGCCGCGCCCGCCAAGGCCGCGCACCTCGTCCTGCAAGGCCTGGTCGATGACACGCAGCAGATCATCCTGCTGCAGAGGCTTCAGCAGGTACACCCGAGCACGGGAGAGCAGCGCATTGTTCAATTCGAAGGAAGGATTCTCGGTCGTGGCCCCCACGAAGATCAACGTGCCGTCCTCGACATGGGGCAGGAAGGCATCCTGCTGACTCTTGTTGAAGCGGTGCACTTCATCCACGAAAAGCACGGTGCCGTGCCCGCTGCTGCGCTTGCGCGACTGCGCCCGCTCGACAGCTGCGCGGATCTCCTTGACTCCCGACAGAACGGCTGAAAGGCTCTCGAATTGCCCGCCACTGGCGATGGCCAGCAGCCGTGCGAGCGTGGTCTTGCCCACGCCGGGCGGGCCCCACAGGATCATGGAATGCGGCAGGCCGCGCCGGATGGCTTCTCCCAGCGGCTTGCCGGGCCCCAATAGATGTTCCTGCCCGATGAAGTCAGCGAAAACGCGCGGCCGCATCCGTGCCGCCAGCGGCTGCAGATTGTCGACATCAGAAACAGGCGAACTCTCCCCCTGCTCCTGCACGAACAATGTCTCGGTGATGCCGCTCGACATGGCGCTCCTCAGGGGCTGACGCGATTGTCCAGGACCTCGATGTCGGCCGGCGGCGTGAAGACGAACTCCTCATCTGCCAGCGGGGCATCAAGGACATGCTCGAAGAATTCCCAGAACGTGCGCTGACCATTGCCGTTGTCGACATGGATCGCATCCAGCCTGCGGTCGCGGAAATACAGAGTCACGCGTTCATAGAGGCTGGCGGGGTCCACGGGCTCCAGCACGAACTCCCAGGCGGTGCCATTGCCGATATCGCCGCCCGTAATGAAGTAGTCGGCCTCGATTTCAGCCATGCGGCCGCTGAGCAACTGCGCGGCGAGCTCGGATCGCTCGGACTCCCAGTTCTCGAGTGTGACCTGCAGCAGGTCGGGCTGATAGTTCCAGAGAGTTTTGCCATCCGTGACGATCAGTTCAGGGAAGGGTTCCAGCGTCTCCCAATAGAAACCGTCAGGGCGCTTTAGCTTGAACTTGATGATGCTCTCCTCCAGCACGCCACCGCTGGACTCGACAATCAGCTGCCTGACATCGGCCTGGAACGTCTGGATGCTTGCCAACAACTCCTCGAGCTGTCTGGCAGCATTATCCTGCGCATGTGCCGAACCGACGAGCAGCACAAAGGCCGTCGCAAAGCTGGCTGACTTGTGCCGCAGGCACTTGGAAACTCGGCTCATGGTGGCGATCCTGACTAGCGCGGTGGAGGCGGCGCGATGACTTCGCGGCTGCCATTGCTGCCCATGGGTGACACGACTCCGGCCGATTCCATGGCCTCTATCATGCGGGCGGCGCGGTTGTAGCCAATGCGCAGCTTGCGCTGCACCGCAGAAATGGAGGCCTTGCGCGACTCGGTCACAAAGGCGACGGCTTCATCGTACAGCGCATCGTCTTCCTCGCCCCCCTCGTCGTCGTCCCCGCCTGCGCCGAAGCCGCCATAGTCACGCTCATCCGCCCCCTGGGTGATCTCGTCGATGTAGACAGGCTCACCGCGGGACTTCCAATCGGCCACGACGCGATGCACTTCCTCGTCACTAACGAAGGCGCCATGCACACGCGTCGCCACGCCGCCGCCCGGAGGCAGGAACAGCATGTCGCCATGGCCAAGCAATTGCTCCGCACCCCCCTCGCCCAGGATGGTGCGCGAATCGATCTTTGACTGCACCATGAAGGAGAGCCGCGTGGGAATGTTGGCCTTTATCAGCCCCGTCAGCACATCCACCGACGGCCGCTGGGTCGCCAGAATGAGATGGATGCCGGCGGCCCTCGCCTTCTGAGCGATGCGGGCGATCAGCTCTTCCACCTTCTTGCCCACGACCATCATCATGTCGGCAAGCTCGTCCACCACCACCACGATCACTGGCAGGGATTCGAGCACGCCGGCCTGCTGGTCCTCGATGAGCTGCATCGGGTCTGGACGCCACAGTGGGTCCAGAATCGGTTGGCCAGCCTTGGCGGCGTCGGTCACCTTCTTGTTGTAGCCGGCAAGATTGCGTACCCCCAGCGCCGACATCAGCTTGTAGCGTCGCTCCATTTCGGCCACACACCAGCGCAGGGCATTGGCGGCATCTTTCATGTCAGTCACCACGGGAGTCAACAAGTGCGGAATGCCTTCGTAGACGGACAACTCCAGCATCTTCGGATCGATCATGATCATCCGCACATCCTGCGGTGTGGCCTTGAAGAGCAGGCTGAGGATCATGGCATTGATGCCCACGGACTTGCCCGAGCCGGTGGTACCTGCCACCAACAGATGTGGCATCTTCGCCAGATCGACAATCACCGGCTTGCCCACGATGTCATGCCCCAGAGCCATGCTCACCGGCGAGGGTGACTTGTCGAAATCCGGAGACGCCAGCACCTGGCTGAGCATGATCATTTCGCGGTGTTCGTTGGGGATCTCGATGCCTATCACGGTCTTGCCAGGAATCACCTCCACCACCCGCACACTCACCAGAGCCAGCGAGCGCGCCAGGTCCTTGCCCAGGCCAGTGATCCGGCTAGCCTTGATACCGGGTGCGGGCTGCACTTCGAAGCGGGTGATCACGGGTCCGGGATTCACGGCGGTGACCTGGATCTCGATACCGAAGTCAGCCAGCTTCAACTCCAGCAGCCGAGACAGGGCTTCCAGCGATTCCTTGGAGAAACCAGCGCGGGTATTGCCTGACCACTCGTCCAGCAGGGAAATGGCAGGCAGATCTCCGGGATGGGGGGCCGTGAAGAGTCGACCCTGACGTTCTTTCTCTACCCTAGCGCTCTTCATCACAGCCGGCTTGGGCGCCGCAACGATGGTAGGCGGCATACGAGTCCTTTCCTTCTCGATGTAGACATCCAGCGCGCGCTTGCGGGTTTCCAGCATCTGTCGAGTGTCGTGTTCTTGCTTGTGTCGCACCAGCCAGCCACTCATGGTCCGACGCAGATAGCCGAACAGTGCGAGCGTGACAAAACCGGTCTGATCCACCACCCGCAGCCAGGAAATTTCCACGGCAATGGTGAGTCCCAGCATGAAGACGGCAAAATACAACAAGGTGCTGCCGACCACGGCGAACACCGGCAGGGTCACATCCACCATCATCGAGCCGATGACCCCACCTGCCATCCAGGGCAGGTCCTGGTCGATCTCGAAATGCATGGTGGCCAGCGCACACGCTCCGACGGCCAGCAGCACGATGCCCGTGCACTTGAGGAAAAACATCGGCCAGGAGAAGGACGACTCCGGCACCAGAGGCTGCCTCAGCAGATTGTAAGCCTTAAGAACCAACGCGAGAGGAAAAAGATAGGCAAAGTAACCGAACAGCTGGAACAGAAGATCAGCCAACCATGCGCCGATGTGCCCGACCGCGTTGTTGACCTCGCGTCCTGAGCCGGTGGTGGTGAAGCTTGGGTCCGATGACGAGTAAGTGAGCAGCGCAATCACCAGGAACAACCCGGCTAGAAAACAAAGAATGAGCGTGCCTTCGCGCGCGATGCGCTGGGTTACAGAACTGAGACCCAAGTCTTTCTCTGTTTTCTTTTTTGATTTATTTTTCAACCTTATCATGCACCTGCAATTTTAAATTCTATCATTTTCTAGATTTTTGGAGGCTATGATAATCAATTTGTCCGTTGTCGCAAACCAGCACGACACCAACCTGATGCCAGCCAAGAGGACAAAAACCACATGAGCCAACGACGCTTATCCACTAGAATCAGGACCACATTCCAGACCATCAGTCGAGCAGCGCGCCGACGACATTCCCAACCCATTCAATTCCCCAGAGAGCATACAGGAATCACCCCCCGATGAGCGATGTACAGCACCACCGTTTGATCATTCTCGGCTCCGGCCCCGCCGGCTATACCGCAGCCGTCTATGCCGCCCGAGCCAACCTCAAACCTGTCGTGATCACCGGCATGATCCAGGGCGGACAACTCACCACCACCACCGAGGTCGACAACTGGCCTGGCGACGTCGAAGGCCTGCAAGGCCCTGCACTCATGGAGCGGATGCGCCTGCATGCCGAGCGCTTCGATACACAGATCGTCTTCGACCACATCCAGAAAACCGACCTCGGCAAGCGCCCCTTCACCCTGTGGGGAGACTCGACGGTCTACACCTGCGATGCGCTCATCATTGCCACCGGAGCCTCCGCACAATACCTGGGCCTGGCTTCGGAACAGGCCTACATGGGGCGCGGCGTCAGTGCCTGCGCCACCTGCGACGGTTTCTTCTATCGCAACAAGCCCGTCGCCGTGATCGGCGGCGGCAACACAGCGGTCGAAGAGGCGCTCTACCTTTCCAACATCGCCTCCCATGTGACGCTGGTGCATAGACGCGACTCCCTGCGCGCCGAAAAGATCATGCAGGACAAACTGTTCGAACGCGTCAAGGCCGGCAAGATCGGCATCGAGTGGAACCACACGCTGGAAGAAGTGCTGGGAGATGACATGGGCGTCACAGGACTGCGCATCGCCAGCACGCAGAATGGAACCACACGTGACGTGAAGGCAGACGGCGTGTTCATCGCCATCGGCCACAAGCCCAACTCCGACATCTTCACCGGGCAACTGGAGCTCAAGGACGGGTATGTCCTGATCCACAGCGGCATCAATGGCAATGCCACTCAGACCAGCGTCCCTGGCGTGTTCGCCGCGGGCGACATTGCGGACCATGTCTACCGCCAGGCCATCACCTCGGCCGGCTTTGGCTGCATGGCAGCCCTGGACGCCGAGAAGTTCCTCGACCATTGAGGCGGCCACCCGGGAGACTCCATTCATGGCGCGACTGCCCTGGCTGAGCTCTGTCTCGCTGGAGTTCCCCAGCGTCGACAAGGCTCTGCGCGATCCTGACGGACTTCTGGCCGTCGGGGGTGATCTACAGCCGGAGCGCCTGCTCCGGGCTTACGAACGCGGCATTTTTCCCTGGTTCCAGGAAGAGCCGATACTCTGGTGGTCTCCCGCCACACGCATGGTTCTGCATCCGGAGCAGCTGCATGTCTCCCGCAGCATGGGCAAGTTCCTGCGTCAGCAGCATTTTCGGGTCACTTTCGACCAGGCTTTTCCACAGGTGATCGCACAGTGTGCACTGTTGCGCGAGGAGTACCCTGGCACTTGGATCACACCTGCGATGCAGGCAGCCTATGTTCGTCTGCACGAGCTGGGTCACGCACACTCAGTGGAAATCTGGGAGCAGGACACGCTGGTGGGCGGGCTGTATGGCGTTGCTATGGGGCAGCTGTTCTTTGGCGAATCCATGTTCAGCCTGCGCAGCAATGCGTCGAAGACGGCGCTGATCTGCCTGACCCGGCAGTTGCAGCGCTGGGGATGTCAGTTGATCGACTGCCAGGTGCCCAGCGAGCATTTGCGCAGCCTGGGAGCGACCGAGATGTCGCGCACACAGTTCCAGGAGTACCTGGAGTGCTACCGTGACGCCCCCGGGCATACCGGGCCCTGGTGCATGGAGATTCCCTTCGATGCCCTCTGAGGACATCCAGACCCTGAAGTTCTTCCGGACAGGGGAGCATGCCTGCAGCTACCTGCCTCAGCGGCAGGCACGCACGGTATTCCTCGACCCGGAGCAAGCGGCCACCTCTGCGTTGTACAGTCGACTCATCACCGCGGGCTTTCGTCGCAGCGGCGAACACCTGTATCGACCCGGCTGCGAGCGCTGTGACGCCTGCATCGCCTGCCGCGTGCGTGTGCGGGAATTCAGGCACAACAAGCGCTTTGCCCGGCTCTGGAAACGCAATGCCGATATCCAGTCAGCGCAAATCAGCACACCGGACACGCCAGAGCTATTCGCGCTGTACTGCCGCTACATCAACGGCCGTCACGCCAACGGCGACATGTACCCGCCGGATCTGCAGCAGTACCGTTCCTTCATCGCAGCACGCACCCCGAGCACCCAGTTCCACGTCTTCACGCTCGAGGAGCGCGCCATCGCGCTGTGTGTACTGGACGAACTCGATCACGGTCTCTCGGCCATGTACACCTTCTTCGACCCGGTGCAGGCAAAGCGCTCGCTGGGAACCTGGGTGATCCTGTGGCAGATAGAGAAGGCCAGGCGCCTGAATCTGCCCTGCCTGTATCTGGGTTACTGGATACGCGACAGCGACAAGATGCGCTACAAGACAGACTTCCGACCGCTGGAGTTGTTGATCGGCAACAAGTGGCTCTTGCTGACCTGAGCGTCCAGCAGGCGTGCAAGCCGCAGGTTTGGCGCGATTTTTTGCTAATCCCGCCCGGATCAGGCAGAATGCGCGCACGTTTTTGTCCCGGCACCGCCGGCACGCGTGTCAATTCATTTCAGGAATGTTTGTTGATGGCAAAAGAAGATCAGATCGAGATGGATGGTGAAGTGGTCGACACGCTTCCCAACACCATGTTTCGAGTGAAGCTGGAGAACGGCCACATCGTGACCGCTCACATTTCCGGCAAGATGAGAAAGAACTACATCCGAATCCTGACCGGCGACCAGGTCAAGGTGGAACTTACGCCCTACGATCTCAGCAAGGGCCGCATCACCTACCGCGCTCGCTGATCCTGCGAGGGTTATCCCTCGCTTGGACTCAACTCCCTGCTCTGCGTAATGTCCGCACTGCGTCTGCGGCTGATATCAAGCTTGACTTCGTCGTTCACGATGGACACCTGCACTTCGCCGCCGTCCACCAGTTCACCGAACAGAATCTCTTCCGCCAGGGCCTTCTTGAGCTTGTCCTGGATGAGACGACCCATTGGGCGTGCGCCCATGGTTTCACTGTAGCCATGCTCCACAAACCAGTCGCGCGCTGATTCAGCGACGTGCAGAGTGACCTTCTTGTCGTCCAGTTGCACCTGAAGTTCCACCAGGAACTTGTCAACCACAGTCCGGATGGTCTCTACACTCAGCGGGCCGAACTGCACAATGGCGTCCAGTCTATTGCGGAATTCCGGCGTGAAGATGCGCTTGATGGCCTCCATACCGTCACTGCTGTGATTCTGCTGACTGAAGCCGATGGAAGCGCGTGACATTTCCTGCGCACCGGCATTGGTGGTCATGATGAGGATCACGTTGCGGAAATCGGCCTTGCGTCCGTTGTTGTCGGTGAGCCTGCCGTGGTCCATCACCTGTAGCAGAAGGTTGAAGACATCCGGGTGCGCCTTCTCGATCTCGTCGAGAAGAAGCACGCAGTGCGGTGCCTTGTTTACTGCCTCGGTGAGCAGACCACCCTGATCGAAGCCCACATAGCCGGGCGGCGCCCCGATCAGGCGTGACACGGTATGCCGCTCCATGTATTCCGACATGTCAAAGCGCAGCAACTCGATACCCAGGATCTTGGCCAGCTGACGGCTTACCTCGGTCTTGCCTACGCCCGTAGGGCCTGAAAACAGATAGGAGCCTATGGGTTTGTCGGGATGATTCAGCCCGGCACGTGAGAGTTTGATGGCAGAAGCCAGCTTCTCGATGGCTTCGTCCTGGCCGAACACCACCATGCGCAGATTCTCCTCAAGATTGCGCAACGACTCGGTGTCCGAAGTCGACACATGTTTTGGCGGAATGCGGGCGATGGCGGCCACCACCTTCTCCATGTCCTGAGCCTGGATCAGCTTCTTGCGTTTGCTGGCAGGTTGAAGACGTTGGTAGGCACCGGCTTCATCTATCACGTCGATGGCCTTGTCGGGCATGAAGCGGTCATTGATGTAGCGCCCGGCGAGCTCGGAAGCAGCGCGCAGCGCATTGTCGCTGTAACGCAGATCGTGGTGTTCCTCGAACCGGGACTTCAGGCCCTTGAGGATGCGATAGGTGGTCTCTACGTCGGGCTCGTTGACATCGATCTTTTGGAAGCGGCGTGAGAGCGCGCGATCCTTCTCGAAGATGCCGCGATACTCCTGATAAGTCGTGGAACCCACACAGCGCAGGCCCCCTGAGGTCAGTACAGGCTTGAGCAGGTTCGAGGCATCCATGACACCACCAGAAGCGGCACCCGCCCCGATGATGGTGTGAATCTCGTCGATGAACAGGATCGCTTTGGGATTTTTATTCAACTCGCTCAGAAGGGCCTTAAAACGTTTTTCGAAGTCCCCGCGGTACTTGGTGCCTGCCAGGAGCGAACCCAGATCCAATGAGTAGATCACGTTGTCACGCAGGATATCGGGCACTTGGTCTTCCACGATCATGCGCGCCAGGCCCTCAATGACGGCCGTCTTGCCGACACCAGCCTCGCCCACTAGAAGGGGATTGTTCTTGCGGCGGCGCGACAGCACCTGAATGACACGGGTGACTTCCTCCTCACGGCCTATCAACGGGTCGATGCGACCCTTCAGGGCCTGCTCGTTGAGGTTGGTGGTATAGCTCTCCAGCGCACTCGCAGTACGCTCTGCCGAATCTTCTTCCCCTTCACGCTGCTGCGACGACTCGGCCTGGGGATTGTGGCCAGACACTTTGGAAGTGCCATGGGTGATGTAGTTGACAACGTCGATGCGGGCGATGTCCTGCTGCCGCAGCAGAAACACCGCATGACTGTCCTGTTCACTGAAGAGGGCGACGAGCACGTTCGCCCCGGAAACCTCGCGCTTGCCGGAAGATTGGACGTGAAAAACAGCACGCTGCAGCACACGTTGGAAGCCGAGAGTCGGCTGGGTCTCGCGGCCGGCCTCGGTCTCGGGAATCAGCGGCGTCGTGGAATCCACGAACTCGCTTAGTTCAATGCGCAGTCTGGGAATATTGGCGCCACAGGCGAGCAGGACGTCGGCAGCCACCTCGTTGTCCAGCAGCGCCAGCAGCAGATGCTCCACTGTCATGTATTCGTGGCGCTTCTTGCGCGCGCCTGCGAATGCACTGTTCAACGTCACTTCAAGATCCTTGCTCAACATGATGATGTCTTCCGGTTAGCGATCCACTTCGACATTGCACAGCAGCGGGTGTTCGCACTCCCGCGAATAGTCATTGACCTGCTGCGCCTTGGTTTCGGCAACATCCTTGCTGAACACCCCGCACACCGCCTTGCCCTCGGTATGCACCTTCAACATGATCTGAGTGGCCTTCTCAATGTTCATGGCGAAGAAGGAGCACAGCACGTCGACCACGAAATCCATGGGCGTGTAGTCGTCATTGAACAACACGACCTTGTACAGGGGTGGTTGTGCCAGTTTGGGGCGAACCGTCGAGGTTGCAAGGCCACTGTCACGATCATCGCCTGCGCTGCCATCCCATTCAGCCATTGCCAGTTCCCGCCCAAACGCCGGGAAAGGTCTCTCGATCTGCTTCATCCTCATTCCTTCTCTATTGCTGTCCGAGCGCCTGAATATTGCGGGACTGCCAGCTATCACACAAGACCCGGCACCTGCAGGCTTGCGTGCATGGCAAAGTAGCGATGCAGTGCTCTGACCTGCCTCCGCAGAATTGACAAGCAAGAATCATTAAGTTATACGAACCGTGCTAGTGGTTTTCCTAGGTAAACAATAACAACAAAACGTTACACGGGAGTTTTGCCATGAGTACTGGGCAAGTGAAGTGGTTCAACAACGCAAAAGGTTTTGGATTCATTCTTCCGGACAATGGCGGAGACGATCTTTTCGCGCACTACTCCGCAATCGGAATGGAAGGTTACAAGACACTCAAGGCGGGTCAGACCGTCAGCTTTGAGACCATCGAAGGACCGAAAGGTCTGCACGCCGCCAATATTCGACCGATCAGTCCGGAGCAGAACCCGACTCAAGTCGGGTCCAGCTAAACAGTTCTGCACTGCATTCGAACCGACATCGGGAGCGCACTCCCTCATCACCCCTTGCATGATGAGGGAACCCTCCCCCTGCACTACAAGCTGGCAACGGCCTTGTTGAAGGTTTCGCTCGGCCGCATGGCCACAGAGGCTTTCTGATTGTCCGGCTGATAATACCCGCCGATGTCGACCGGCTTGCCCTGCACTGCGTTGAGCTGCGCGACGATCTCCGCTTCCTTCTGCGTCAGTGTCTGCGCAAGCGGCGCGAAATGCGCCTGCAATTGCAAATCGTCCGTTTGCGCAGCCAGGGCCTGCGCCCAGTACAGCGCGAGGTAGAAATGACTGCCGCGATTGTCAAGGTGTCCTACACGACGCGTCGGTGACTTGTCGTTGTCAAGGAACAGCCCTGTGGCCTTGTTCAAGGTATCTGCCAGGACCTGGGCCTTCGTGTTGCCGGTCTTCATGGCCAGGTCCTCGATGGACACGGCCAGCGCGAGGAACTCGCCCAGGGAATCCCAGCGAAGGTGGCCTTCTTCCAGGAACTGCTGCACATGCTTGGGTGCAGAGCCGCCCGCCCCTGTCTCGAACAGGCCACCGCCCGCCAGCAAGGGGACGATTGACAGCATCTTCGCACTCGTACCAAGTTCCAGAATGGGGAAGAGATCCGTCAGATAGTCACGCAGCACATTGCCAGTGACTGAAATCGTGTCCTTGCCTGAGCGAATGCGCTCCAGCGAGAAACGCACGGCGTCCACCGGCGACATGATGCGGATATCCAGACCTTGCGTGTTGTGATTCTTAAGGTAAGTCTGCACCTTGCGAATGAGCTGCACATCGTGGGCGCGCTTGTCATCGAGCCAGAAGACGGCGGGCGTGGACGTCGCCCGGGCCCGTACCACAGCGAGCTTCACCCAGTCCTGAACTGGCAGATCGCGTGTCTGGCACATGCGCCAGATGTCGCCCTTGGCAACCTGGTGTTCAAAAACCACCTGACCAGCACTATTGACCACGCGCACGCTGCCTTCTGCCGGCAACTTGAAGGTCTTGTCGTGCGAGCCGTACTCTTCGGCCTTCTGGGCCATCAGACCCACATTCGACACACTGCCCATCGTGGTGACATCAAATGCACCATGCGCCTTGCAATTGTCGATCGTCTCCTGGTACACGCCGGCGTAGCAGCGATCTGGAATCATGGCCTTGGTATCATGCAGCTTGCCGTCCGGGCCCCACATTTGACCCGACGCACGGATCGCCGCGGGCATGGAGGCATCCACAATCACATCGCTGGGAACATGCAGATTGGTGATGCCTTTGTCGGAATCCACCATGGCCAGCGCCGGACGGGTTTTATACACCGTCTGTATATCGGCCTCGATCTGTTCGCGCTGCGCAGCCGGCAGCTTCTTGATCTTCTCGTACACATCGCCCAGGCCATTGGCGGGATCAACACCGAGTTCCGCAAACACGGAAGCGTGCTTGTTGAACACATCCTCGAAATACACGGTCACGGCATGACCGAACATGATCGGGTCAGAGACCTTCATCATGGTGGCTTTGAGGTGCAGAGACAGCAGCACGCCGCTGCGTGCCGCGTCGGCGATCTGCTCGGCAAAGAAGCGACGCAGCTCGTTGCAGCGCATGACAGAAGCGTCGATGATCTCCCCCGCCTGCAGTACGGTTTTCTCCTTCAATACCTTCACTGCTCCATCCTTGCCGACGAATTCGATGCGAACACTGTCAGCGGCCGTCATGACGGCGGATGTTTCGCTGGAGAAGAAATCTCCGCTCTGCATGTGAGCGACATGGGATTTGGAATCGGGCGACCACTTGCCCATGGAGTGCGGGTTCTTGCGGGCGTATTCCTTCACCGGGGCTGCCACGCGGCGGTCCGAATTGCCTTCACGCAATACAGGATTCACCGCACTGCCGAGCACCTTCGCATAGCGCGCCTTGATGGCCTTTTCCTCGTCACTGTTTGCCTCTTCAGGGTAATCCGGCACGGCATAGCCATGAGACTGCAGCTCCTTGATAGCAGCCTGCAGTTGGGGGATGGAGGCGCTGATATTCGGCAACTTGATGATGTTGGCCTCTGGCGTCTGGGCCAGCTCGCCCAGCTCGGCGAGGGCGTCGCTCTGGCGCTGCTCTGCCGTGAGCGCGTCGGGGAAATTGGCGATGATGCGGCCCGCGAGGGAGATATCCTTGGTGATCACATCGATGCCTGCAGCGCTCGCATAGGCCTGCACGATCGGCAGCAGCGAATACGTGGCCAGCGCCGGCGCTTCATCGGTAATGGTGTAGATGATCGTGGGTGCATTCGTCATTTTTGTTTCCTTGATTGCGTGGACAGACTTCATCAGAGGTGTTCAGTGGCGGGATACGGAGCTGATCTCAACACTGCAGAGTTTTCTAAGAGCTTGATGCTCAAGCTGAAACTGCGCGGCATTGTAGCAGCTGAGGGTTTGCTAGAATAGCCGCCCCACCCGGTGGCAGAGACATGGCATGGCGCAGCTGATCCTTCTCAACAAACCCTACGACACGTTGTCCCAGTTCACCGACGACAATGGCCGCGCCACGCTGGCCAGCTTCATCGACCTGCCAGGCTACTATCCAGCCGGTCGCCTGGACCGGGACTCCGAAGGCCTGCTGCTGTTGACCAATGATGGACGCTTGCAGCAGCGCATCAGCGATCCCCGGCACAAGTTGGGCAAGGTCTACTGGGCCCAGGTCGAGGGGATTCCTGCGCCCCAGGCGCTGGAGAGCCTGCGCCGTGGCGTGGCGCTGAACGACGGCATGACGCGCCCGGCCAAGGTGCGGGTGCTTGAGGAGCCGGTGTTGTGGGCGCGCCATCCGCCGATCCGGGAGCGTCGCCACATTCCGACCGCCTGGTTGGAGATCACGCTGTTCGAGGGCCGCAATCGCCAGGTGCGGCGGATGACGGCTGCCGTCGGACTGCCCACGCTGCGACTGGTGCGGGCGGCTGTCGGGCCCTGGACTCTGGGAGACCTGCAGCCAGGCCAATGGCGATTGTTGGAGGTGCATGGCAACGAGCGCTGAGCACCCAGAAGCTCAACGTATCTCCCAGCGCGCGCGCGCCGTTTCATCGGCACTGCGGCTCTCGATCCAGTGGGATCCGGCTGCGGTGTGCTGCTTCTTCCAGAACGGCGCCTGAGTCTTGAGGTAATCCATGATGAACTCGGCTGCCGCGAAGGCATCGCCGCGGTGGGTGCTGGCGATGCCGACATAGACGATCTGATCGCCGGGCTCCAGCGAGCCCACGCGGTGAATGACCTGCCAGGCCAGCACATCCCAGCGTGTGCACGCCTCATCGACGATCGCCATGAGGGCCTTCTGCGTCATGCCGGGATAGTGCTCCAGCACCAGGCGCTGCACCGCCGGCTCCCGGCCCGCCTCGCTGCTTTCGTAGAACTCGCGCACCAGGCCTGTGAAGGTGACGATGGCGCCGGCATTGCCAGCGGCGCTGCGCAACTGGGCGTAAAGCGCTGCCACATCGAAATCGGCTTCCTGCACACTGAGCATGCTCAGCCTCCCGTCATCGGTGGGAAGAAGGCGATTTCTTCGGCGCCTGTCAGTGGATGACTGCGATCGACGATGGTCTGATTCACGGCGACAAGTACCTGGGTGACGTCCAGCAGGATGTCCCACGGCTCGCCTCGGCTGGTGGCGAGATGAACGACCAGCGTGGCAACGCTGCTCACATCCGCAGGCAGTGCCAGAGTCTCGGAACTACGCCCGAGCGCTTCACGCAGACTGGCGAAATACTGGATGTTCAGCATGGTTCAGGATCTCCCTTCGCCGGCAAGAAGACTTCCAAATGACTTTCACTGTTTGACATAGTGACCTGATTTACCGCCCTTTTTTTCAATAAGGCAGATGTCATCGATACGCATGCCCTTGTCCACCGCCTTGCACATGTCATAGATCGTGAGGGCGGCCACCGAGACCGCCGTCAGCGCCTCCATCTCGACGCCTGTCTTGCCATCCAGCGCACAGGTGGCCGCAATGTGAATGCAGTGACCAGGTTCGTCGATGGTGAAATCCACGCTGACACGAGTGAGCATCAAGGGGTGGCAGAGCGGAATCAGATCGGCGCACTTTTTCGCCGCCTGAATTCCGGCGATACGGGCCACCGCCAGTACGTCGCCCTTCTTGTGACCACCCGCCACGATTAGTGCCAGCGTCTGCGGCAACAGGTGCACCGTGGCCGAGGCAGTCGCCTCGCGTGCCGTGACGCGCTTGCCTCCCACGTCCACCATGCGGGCATGGCCTTGTGCATCCAGATGGGTCAATTCACTCATGTCGTCTGCCTGTGCCTCGAATTTGCTCAGGCGGCCATTATCCACGGATTCTCCAAGGAGCTGAAGCACTTCGCCGGGCCGATTCCCGGAGGCAAAGAGGCTGCGTTTCGGGTAGCATGGCGCCTTCGAAAAAACACCGGAAACCCGCATCCCCATGAGTCAATGGCACCCCCATTCCACTGTGGCTACCGTCGTCGAGCGCGACGGGTTGTTCCTGATTGTCGAGGAAATGGTCGCAGGCCGGGTTCTCTACAACCAACCGGCCGGCCACCTGGAAGCGGGCGAAACCCTGCAGGAAGGGGCATTGCGTGAAACCCTCGAGGAAACCGCCTGGGACGTGCGACTGACCGATCTGCTGGGGCTCTATCACTACACCACGGCCGATGGCACCTGCTACATCCGCACCTGTTTTGTGGCCGAACCCGTGTTGCACCACGCCGATCGCGCTCTGGACACCGGTGTGCTGCGCGCCCTCTGGCTCAGCCGGGCCGACCTCGAGGCACGCCGCGGGCAGCTGCGCAGCCAGATCGTGTTGCGCGTGATTGACGATTATCTGGCCGGCACATGTCACCCGCTGACGCTGATCACCAGCCTCGCCTGAACCCGAGCCAGGACACCGTGACCTTGACCATGCCTTCCCCCAGCCCTGCAGTGAAAGCGCCCGCAGACACCCGCGTGATGGTGGGCATGTCCGGGGGCGTCGACTCCTCCGTGGCCGCACTGCTGCTGCTGGAACAGGGCTATCAGGTCGAAGGGCTGTTCATGAAGAACTGGGACGAGGACGACGACACGGAGTACTGCACGGCCAAGGCCGATCTGGCCGACGCTCAGGCTGTCTGCAACACCCTCGGCATCCGCCTGCACACGGCCAATTTCGCGGCCGAGTACTGGGATCATGTGTTCGCGCATTTTCTGGCGGAATACCAGGCCGGCCGCACGCCCAACCCGGATATCCTGTGCAATCGCGAAATCAAGTTCAAAGCCTTCCTTGACTACGCCACCGTGCTGGGTGCCGACCTGATTGCCACCGGCCACTACGCACGTCGCGCCACCCGCCAGGGGCCCCAGGGGGGGCAGACGCTGCTGCTCAGGGGGCTGGATGCCAACAAGGACCAGAGCTACTTCCTGAGCGCCGTGAACGAGGACTGCCTGGCCCGCAGTTTGTTCCCCGTGGGTGAGCTGGAAAAATCCGCCGTGCGGGCGCTGGCAGCAAGGCATGGCTTCATCACTCACGACAAGAAGGACAGCACGGGCATCTGCTTCATCGGCGAGCGGCGCTTCAAGGATTTCCTGCAGCGCTATCTGCCGGCACAGCCAGGGGACATCGAGACGGTGGACGGCGAAGTCATCGGTCGCCATCAGGGACTGATGTATCACACCTACGGCCAGCGTCAGGGGCTGGGTATCGGCGGTCTGCAACAGCATGGCGAGGCGCCCTGGTATGTCGTGGGCAAGGACCTCGTGCGCAATGTCCTGCTGGTGGCCCAGGGCAACGAGCACCCAAATCTGTTCTCCTCGTCACTGCTGGCCACCCAGCTGGCCTGGATCAATCATGCCGCGCCCACCCTGCCGCTGGAGTGCACGGCCAAGATCCGCTACCGTCAGGCCGATCAGGTCTGCCGGGTCGCGGTTGCCGGCGCCGACGCGCCCGCCGACTCCGTTCTGGTGCGCTTCGCCGAGCCGCAGCGCGCCGTGACACCGGGGCAGACGATCGTGTTCTATCAGGATGACATCTGTCTGGGAGGGGCCGTCATTGCAGAATACTTCCGCTAGGTTCACCGAATGGGAATACCGCAACATCGCGCTGGCGGTGGTGGCTCAATGCGCGCAGCTGGTGCACGGCCTCGCCACCACCGGTCAGGCCGATCCGCGCCAGGTCAACGCCTGCATAGCCCCCCTGCTGGTGCTCGATTCGGAATCCGTGGATGAGATCTATCCCGACGTCGGAGCCTTCAGCAGCGGCCTGCAGGCCCTGCAACACTCACTCAGCAACGAAGGCGTCAAGGAGTTCGCCGAACCCATCAAGTACGTGCTGGGCATGACGGTATTGCAACAGCAGCTGATGGCCGTGCCCGCCATGCAGGCGCAGATCCGGCAACGTCTGCAGATTCGCCACTCCCTGCTGGCAGACAAGTCAGCGCACAATGCAGAACCCGCCAATCAAGGCGACTCCGACTACTACGATTTTGCCGTGCTGGCAGCGCTCTACCAGGACACCATCAGTCGTCTTGCGATGCGCATCCACGTCAAGGGCACGCCCGAACATCTGCGCAAGCAGGAGGTGGCCGACAAGATTCGCGCCCTGCTGCTGGCAGGCATCCGCTCGGCGCTGCTGTGGCACCAGCTCGGCGGCCGGCGCTGGCACCTCTTCATTTACAAGAAGCGCATCCGCGAATGCGTGGCACAGATCCGGCGCAGCCTGATCAGCGTGCATTGAGCACACCCCCTATTCCAGACTCAGACCATTAGCAGGACGACACCATGACAGGACTCCCCCTCAGCGATCTCACGGCCATTTCGCCCGTCGACGGCCGCTACCGCAGCAAGGCCGCTGCCCTCAGTGACTATTTCAGCGAATTCGCCCTGATCCGCTATCGTGTGATCGTGGAAATCCGCTGGCTGCAGCGCCTGACCGCCCTGCCGCAGATCAAGGAGGCACCGCCCCTGGGCGAGGCTGGCAATGCCCTGCTGGAGGCGATCATCACTGGGTTCAGCCTCGCCGATGCCCAGCGCGTGAAGCAGATCGAGGCCACGACCAATCACGATGTCAAGGCCGTGGAATACTTCCTCAAAGAAAAGGTGCAGAGCCAGCCGGCACTGGCCGCGCAGATGGAGTTCGTGCACTTCGCCTGCACCTCCGAGGACATCAACAACCTGTCCTATGCCCTGATGCTGCGCGATGGCCGCGACAGCGTGATCCTGCCGCTGATGCGTCAACTCATCGACACCCTGCGGGCACTCGCCCATGAACATGCCGCCCAGCCCCAGCTCTCGCGCACCCACGGCCAGACAGCCTCGCCCACCACCGTCGGCAAGGAGATCGCCAATGTGGTGGCGCGTCTGGAGCGCCAGTATGCGCAGATCCGCGACAGCGAGATTCTGGGCAAGATCAACGGCGCCGTGGGCAATTACAACGCCCACCTCAGTGCCTACCCCGACGTGGACTGGCAGAGCAATGCCCGCAGCTTCGTCGAATCCCTGGGGTTGACCTGGAATCCCTACACCACGCAGATCGAACCGCACGACTATATCGCCGAGCTGTTCGGCGCCATCGGCCGCTTCAACACCATTCTGATCGACCTCGACCGGGATCTGTGGGGTTACATCTCGCTGGGCTATTTCAAGCAGAAGACCATTGCCGGCGAAGTGGGCTCCTCCACCATGCCGCACAAGGTCAACCCCATCGACTTCGAGAATTCCGAGGGCAATCTGGGCATCGCCAATGCCGTCATGCAGCACATGGCGGAAAAGCTGCCGATCTCGCGCTGGCAGCGCGATCTGACGGACTCCACCGTGCTGCGCAACATCGGCGTCGGCCTGGCCCACAGCGTGATTGCCTACCATGCCACGCTCAAGGGCCTCGGCAAGCTGTCGGTGAACCCGGCCGCACTGTTGGCCGATCTCGACGACAGCTGGGAAGTGCTGGCCGAACCGATTCAGACGGTGATGCGCCGCTTCAATGTCGAGCAGCCCTACGAAAAGCTGAAAGCCTTGACCCGTGGCCAGCGCATGACCCAGCAGGTGCTGGCCGATTTCGTCGAGGCCCTGGAGATTCCCGAGGAAGGCAAGGTTCTGCTGCGCGCCCTGCGGCCGGAGAACTACATCGGGAATGCCGTGGAACAGGCCCGCAAGGTATGAGGTCCTGGCTGCTGCCCGCGAACTTCGACCGCGAACGCTTCTTGAGCGAATACTGGCAGAAGAAGCCGCTGCTGATTCGCGGCGACGGCCGCTTCAGCGACCCGATCAGTCCCGATGAACTGGCAGGACTGGCCTGCGAGGCGGTCGTGGAGTCACGCCTGGTGCTCAGCGATGCGCAGGGCAGCCGCTGGGAACTGCGCCATGGCCCCTTCACCGAGCGCGACTTCGCGCAGCTGCCGTCCACACACTGGAGCCTGCTGGTGCAGGCTGTGGACCAGTGGCACGACGGGGTGCGCAGCCTGCTGCGCGAGTTCGATTTCATCCCGCGCTGGCGCATCGACGACGTGATGATCAGCTTCGCCAGCGAGGGCGGCGGCGTCGGGCCGCATTTCGACTACTACGACGTGTTTCTGATCCAGGGGCTTGGACGCAAGCGCTGGCGCCTGGGCGGACACGTGGACAGCGGCAGCCCTGTGCTACCGGACACGCCCCTGCGTCTGCTACAGGACTTGCACACCGAAGAAGACTGGATCGTCGAGCCCGGCGACATTCTCTACCTGCCGCCCAACCTGGCGCATCATGGCGTGGCGATCGGCGACAGCGTGACCTACTCCATTGGTTTCCGCACTCCCTCAGTAGCGGAAATCCTCGAGGAGCTTGGCGCGGCGCTGGCCCGGGAGCTGCCGCCCGATCTGCGTTATGTCGACACTCATCCCCGCATGCCGGCTCACGCAGGCGAGCTGACTGCCGACGTGGCCGAGCAATTGGCTCGGCTGCTGCAGACACACTGGCAGGATCGGGGTCGATTGCTACGCTGGTTCGGGTGCCGCATGACCAGCCCGAAATACCCGGAACTGAGCAATGCCAGCGCAGAACCCCTGAGCTGCAATGAGTTGATGGCTGAGCTGGACGCAGGCGAAGTGCTGCAGCGCAACCCGGCCTCACGCCTGGCCTGGTCGCGCAATGACGACGGTGCCGAGCTTTACGCCGACGGTCATCTGCTGCCATGCTCGCCGGCACTGCTGCCCCTGCTGCCTGCCCTGTGTGACCCGTTCACCGAGCCGCTGGACTGGCTGGAAGCCTGGCTTGCCAGCGCCGAAGGCAGACAGCTGATCACGGATCTGTTCAATCACGGCTGCCTGTATCTAGCCGACGACGAGGATGACTGACCCTGCCACAGTCCAGCCACGAGACCTGCACCATGCCCAAGCCTCTGACGCCACTGCTTCGCCACCTGCTGACCACGCTGTTGGTCGCGGCCGCCTGTGTCGCGGGGCATGTCCTTGCCCAGACCGGCGATCCCACGCAGCAGGCTGTGGTGGAAATCGTCCGTTTGCAGCACCGGGACCCGGACACCCTCCGTCAGGCGCTCGAGCCCGTACTCGACCCGCGCGGGGCCATCAGCCAGATCGACAACAACCTGATCATCAGCACCTCGCGCGCGAATTTGCAGCAGTTGCAGCCCCTTATCGAGACTCTGGACGTCCCGCTGCGCCAGCTGCGCCTGAGCGTCGATTTCGCTTACAGGCCGGGAACGCCTGGGGTCCTCAATGAAAACAACGACATGAGGGCTGCCACGACGGTGGGACCGCCGTATAACCGCCTTCAGAATATCGTGCTGACAGAGGGGGAATACGCCTACTTCAACCTTTTCGAGAGCAGCGCTCGGACAAGCACTAACATCGACAGCTTGAACCTGCAGTTGCAACAGGACCTGGAGCGCAACGCCCAAAGCGTGAGCGTGACGGCAGAGGTACTGGGCGACCGCGCACTGCTGGAATTGCGCGCCACCCGCGACGCGCCTGGCACCGATGGCAGTGTGCGCAGCGAGCTGGTCAGCACCACCTGGCATATTGGCTTGAATGGCTGGTACGTGGTGTCTGATCCCGCTCAGACACCATTCCCGCCCGGCTCCGCGCAGATCCCCGCGGTGCGCGCGCAGGCACTGGCCGTGCAGATCGAGTTGCTGCCCTGATGCGCAACTCTCACTTGCTCGCGCTGCCCTATTCCCCGGACAGCACGCTGCTGCTGCGGCAGCTGGCCTCCCTGCCAGGCCTGGTGTTCCTCGACAGCGGCTGGCAGAGCGATGCCCCACTGCCCCATGCCGGCGCCCGCCACGACATTTTGAGTGCCCTGCCCGTAGCGGTGCTGGACTGCCCGCAGCCCGCGCGACGCACGACTCCCAGCGTGTTCCAGAACGACGCCCTGTTCGCAGATCTGCAGGCGCTGTTGCGGCAGCACGCCCCCGAACAGCCGTTGCCGACCGATCTGCGTGAACTGCCATTCAGCGGCGGCGCGCTCGGCTATCTGGGCTATGACGGCCATGCCCATTTCGGCATCCATGACTGGGCCATCGTGGTGGACCATCACCGGCGCCGCAGCCTGCTGATCGTTCTGCCAGGTTGTGCCCCGCAGACCGTTGCGCGCGTGCAGCAGTGCCTGGCACAGCCACTGCCCGAATGGCCGGACTTCGCACTGATAGCCCCCTTCGCCGCCAATTTCACGCCCGAGAGCTATGCCGAAGCCTTCGCGCAGGTGCAGCACTACATCCAGGCCGGTGACTGCTATCAGGTGAATCTGGCCCAGTGCTTCACGGCCCCCTGCCGGGGTGATCCCCTGGGCGCCTATCTGCAGCTGCGCCGCAGCATCCACGCTCCCTTCTCGGTGTATCTGCAGGACGACGAGCGGACGCTGCTGAGTTTTTCACCTGAACGTTTTCTTCAGGTGCGCGACGGCGAGGTGCGCACGCAGCCCATCAAGGGCACGCGTCGACGCGCTGCCGACCCACGGCAGGATGCCGCGCTGGCCGCACAATTGCGCTGCAGCGAAAAAGACCGAGCGGAAAATCTGATGATCGTGGACTTGCTGCGCAATGATCTGGGCGCGGTGTGCGACACGGGTTCAGTGCAGGTGGATGCGCTGTTCGAACTGCAGAGCTTCAGCAACGTGCATCACCTGGTGAGCAGCATCCGCGGCCGCCTGCCGGCGGGCACTTCGCCGTTGGAATTGCTGCGCTGCTGCTTCCCTGGCGGCTCCATCACCGGTGCGCCCAAGCAGCGCGCCATGCAGATCATCGCGGAACTGGAGCCGGCTTCACGCCGCATCTATTGCGGCACGGCGGGTTACATCGGTTTCGACGGCAGGATGGACACCAACATCCTGATTCGCTCCCTGCTGTGGGAAGCGGATCAGATGCACTGCTGGGGCGGAGGCGGCCTGGTGGCTGACTCCGTGTGTGCGCAGGAATATCAAGAGTGCTTTGACAAGATAAACAACATTATCAATATTTTGAAGTAATGTATGGAGGTAATGGATTACATTTTGATCTGGCGTGGACTGCCCTTGATGAACGCCTGACGCAGCTCGTCGTACTCGGTCACAGCAGCGAACTGCGGGAATTCCGCAATCACATTCGCCGGTGCGCGGAACAGCACACCCAGATCGGCCTCGGACAACATGCTGGTGTCGTTGTAGGAATCCCCTGCTGCCATGACGTGGTAATTCAGGTCGTGGAAGGCCTTCACTGCCTGGCGCTTCGGATCGCGCTGACGCAGTTTGTAATCCACCACCATGCCCTGGTCGTCGGTGATGAGACGGTGGCAGAACAGCGTCGGGAAGCCGAGCTGTCGCATCAGCGGCTGGGAGAATTCATAAAAGGTGTCAGAGAGAATGACCACCTGGAAACGCTCGCGCAGCCAGTCCACGAACTCGCGGGCACCCGGCATGGGGCTCATGGTGGCGATGACCGCCTGGATGTCGGGCAGCCCGAGACCGTGCTCGGCCAGAATCCTGAGGCGCTGCTTCATCAGCACATCGTAGTCGGGAATGTCCCGGGTGGTAGCGCGCAGGGCACTGATGCCGGTTTTCTCGGCAAAGCCGATCCAGATTTCCGGAACCAGCACTCCTTCCAGATCAAGACACACGACTTCCAACGCCATCCCCTTCGCCCAAGGCTGAAATTCAAAGAGGCGCCAATTTACCCACATCACCTGTGGCTTGCAAGGCGACACCAGCGACCGCCCGGTTTACCACCTCAGGCAAATCGGGGAGAATGCCCAGCCATGACAAGGCCTCTGTTGCGCGCGCTCCCACCCCTGCCATCACGTGATCCACTTTATGATAAATGCCAACCAAGTCTCTGAATTGAATTTGAAATTCCAATCCTTGGAGCCGCGCGAAATCCTGCGCCACATCTTGCCGGAGGTCCCTGCGATTGCGGTGTCCTTCAGCGGCGCCGAGGATGTTGCCCTCGTGCACATGGCGTGGAAACTGCGTCGCGACATCAAGGTGTTCAGCCTGGATACCGGACGTCTGCATCCGGAAACACTGCGCTTCATCGAACAGGTACGCACACTCTACAAGCTGGATCTGGAGATCATGAGTCCGAATGCCGAGGCGGTGCAGCGCCTGACGCGCGAAAAGGGGCTGTTCAGCTTCTACACCGATGGCCACGAGGAATGCTGCGGTGTGCGCAAGATCGAGCCGCTGCGCCGCCAGCTCGCCGGCCTGGATGCCTGGATCACCGGGCAGCGCCGCGACCAGAGCCCCACGCGCGCGCAAGTGCCGGTGGCACAGCTGGACAAGACCTTCTCCACCCCGGACAAACCGCTGCTCAAGTTCAACCCCCTGGCGAACTGGAGTTCGAAGCAGGTCTGGGATTACATCCGGATGCTGGAAATACCCTTCAACCCGCTGCACGAGCGTGGCTTCATCAGCATCGGCTGCGAGCCCTGCACCCGTGCCATCGGGCCCAACCAGCACGAGCGCGAAGGCCGCTGGTGGTGGGAGGAAGCCACTGCCAGGGAATGCGGCCTGCACAAGGGCAACGTGATCGGCAGCGACCGCGCCTCAGACTGAGCCAGCCTGGCGCAGCACCGGAATCGGCACACTGGCGAACAACGCATCCAGTTCATGCTGGGATGACGTGGCGATGGCCTTGCGGATCAAGGCCGGCTGCAGATGCGGCGCGAACATGCCGATGAAATCCACCATGTAAGCCCGCAGAATGGCACCGCGGCGAAAGCCGATGCGCGTCAGGCTATAGTCGAACAGATGGCTGACGTCCACCGCCACGAGATCGGCATCCTTTTGCGCGTCCACGGCCATGCTGGCCACGATGCCGATACCCACTCCCAGTCGCACATAGGTCTTGATGACATCGGCATCCGCTGCGGTCACCACCACATGGGGCTGCAGGTCATGGGCGCGAAAGGCATCGTCCAGCTTGGCGCGGCCGGTGAAGCCAGAGACATAGGTCACGATGGGATAACGCGCGATGTCGGCATGGGTGAGGCGCTCGACTGCCAGCACGGGATGGCCCTGCGGCAGCAGCAACACACGATTCCAGCGATAGCAGGGCATCATGATCAGATCGCCCACCAGCTCCATGGCCTCGGTGGCGATGGCGAAGTCGGCCGCGCCACGAGCCGCCATCTCCGCGATCTGCAGCGGCGTGCCCTGATGCATGTGCAGGGACACGGCCGGGTACTGAGTGACGAAGCGGCTGATGATGGCCGGCAGCACATAGCGGGACTGGGTATGGGTGGTGGCGATGGACAGGCTGCCCGTGCGCTCGTCGGTGAACTCCCGGGCGATGGTGCGGATATTGTCCAGCTTGAGCAGCACGGCGCCGGCTTCCTCCAGAATGCGCTCACCAGCCTGGGTCAGTCCGGTCAGATGCTTGCCGTTGCGCACGAAGATCTGCACCCCCAGTTCATCCTCCAGCTGCATGATCTGCTTGCTGACACCCGGCTGCGAGGTGAAAAGTGCCTGCGCTGCCGCCGACACATTCATGCCGTGGCGGGCCACTTCCCACACATAGCGCAACTGCTGCAGCTTCATGTCGGCTCCTGCGTTGATGCGGGCGGCTGATTTGCCACACCACTCGGCACATGCCCCGTGGCCACATGATGACGGGCCGAATCGCAGTGTGATTGCTGATCGTCGAAAAACACGTCGGCATCGTAGGCCTGCAGGAAGGCGCCCTTGTCGCGCCCGCCGAGGAACAGGGACTCGTCGATGCGGATGTTCCAGGCACGCAGGGTCTTCACGACACGCTCATGGGCTGGCGCCGAGCGCGCGGTCACCAGGCAGGTGCGGATGGGGGATTCCCCGGGCGGGAACGCCATCTGCAGGCGCTGCAGCGCCGCCAGAAAGGGCTTGAACGGGCCTCCGGAGAGCGGCTGATTGGCGGCTTTCTGCTCACTTGCAGCGAAAGCCGCCAGCCCGTTGGCCTTGTAGATGCGCTCGGCTTCATCCGAGAACAGCACGGCGTCACCATCAAAGGCGAACTTTAGCCGCCCCTGGGGCCGTGTGGTCACGCGCGACGGCAGGATGGTGGCAGCGGCCACGCCCTGCTCCAGCGCGTGGCGGACATCACTGCCGTCTGTGGACAGGAAGAGGTGAACATGGAACGGGGCGATGTAGCGATAGGGGCTCTCACCACCACTGAAGGCGGCGCGGGTGATGCCCAGGCCGTAGTGGCTGATGGAATTGAAGATGCGCAGCCCGGTGTCGGCGCTGTTGCGAGACAACAGGATCACCTCGACGCGCTGCTCTGGAAGCAGCTCGTTGAGGGCAAGCAGCTTGTTCACCAGCACGAAGGCATCGCCGGGCTCCAGGGGCTCGTCCTCGTGGGCGATCTGGTAGCGCTGATACGCCTCCAGCCCCTCCTGCTCGAAGACACGGTGACTCTCTTCGAGCTTGAACAGGGCTCGAGACGAGATCGCAATAACGAGCTGATCTGGAAGCGCGAGACTTGGGGTTTCTGACATTGTTGACTTCCTGAAGCAAAGCGGGAGGCAGAAGCGCAGCTGAGTATAGTGCAATGATCCAGCCTGAAAACACGCTCCTGCCCTGATCCATCGCCAGGACCGAGTACTCGGTCGCCGATTCTTTATGCCAGAGGACACGCAATACCCAGGCCCTTGATGCCGCAGTAGCCATTGGGATTGCGGGCCAGATACTGCTGATGGTAATCCTCTGCATAATAAAACACATTCAACATCTTGATTTCAGTGGTTATAGCGCCAAATCCAGCAGCCTCCAGAACAGTCTGCACCCGCTGTGCTCCTGCCTGTGCCTGGGCCAGTTCCTCGGCGCTGCCGACGTAAATCGCGGACCGGTATTGCGTGCCCCTGTCATTGCCCTGTCGCATGCCCTGGGTCGGGTCATGCGACTCCCAGAACACCTCCTGCAGGCGTTGGCGACTGATCTGCTGCGGGTCGTAGAAGACGATTACCACTTCCGTGTGACCGGTGCGGCCGCTGCAGACCTCTTCGTAGGTAGGATTGGGGGTGACTCCCCCGGCATAGCCCACAGCGGTGCTGTACACCCCCTGCAGGCGCCAGAACACGCGCTCGGCGCCCCAGAAGCAACCCATGCCGAAGACGATCTGCTGCACAGATTCAGGCAATGGCGGCTGATAGGGCCGCCCGTGCACCACGTGGCAGTTGCTGACGGGCATCGGCGTGCTGCGACCCGGCAGGGCCGAGGCGGCATCGGGCAGTGTCGTCGGTTTGGCAAACAGCATGGCAATCCTCCTTCTTGAACGCTCTGAACGTAGCCTCGCGCGAGGGGTGCCGGCCACGCTGGCCGGGGCCTTCGGCTTGAATGCACAGGGCAGTTGGGGCATGATCGCGCCTTCCGTAAAACCAGGCCAGGCGCCTGTCTTGCCGCCCCCACGACCCGCGCAGTATACGTTACGCCACTCGCCCCACACTGGACTTGAAAAGGACCGACGCATGATCTCTGCACTGATGAGCAACTACGGCAATCCCGATCTGGAATTCGAGCGTGGCGAAGGCACCTGGCTGTACACCCCGGGCGGCGAGCGCTACCTCGACTTCACCACGGGCATCGCGGTGAACTGCCTCGGCCACTGCCACCCCGCACTGGTCAGGGCGCTGCAGGAGCAGTCCACACGCATCTGGCACAGCTCCAACCTGTTCCGCATTCCCCAGACGGAAAAACTGGCCCGACGTCTGGTCGACCACACCTTCGCCGACCGCGTCTTCTTCAGCAATTCTGGCACCGAGGCCGTCGAGGCCGGCTTCAAGATGATGCGCCGTTACCACTACAGTCGTGGCGACGCCCAGCGCGTGCGCATCATTTCACTGACCAGCTCCTTCCACGGCCGCACGCTGGCGCCCATCGCCGCCTGCCGCAATCCCGTGCACATCGAGGGCTTCCTGACGGGCGATCCGGGCTTCGACCAGGTGCCCTTCGGCGACATCGGGGCCCTGCGTGCGGCCATCACGCCAGCCACGGCAGGCGTGATCGTGGAGCCGATCCAGGGGGAAGGCGGCATTCGCCTGACGCCCTTCGACTACCTGCGTCAGGTGCGCCAGTTGTGTGACGAACAGGGCATTCTGTTGATGTATGACGAAGTGCAGTCGGGCATGGGCCGCTCAGGCTATCTGTATGCCTACATGGCCTCGGGGGTTGCACCGGACCTGCTGGCCTCGGCGAAGGGTCTGGGCGGGGGATTCCCCATCGGCGCCTGCCTGTCCACCGAGCGCGTCGCCGCTCCCATGGTGGCCGGCACGCACGGCAGTACCTTTGGTGGCAATCCACTGGCCACGGCCGTGGGCAATGCCGTGCTGGACGAGCTGCTGGCACCGGGTTTCCTGGACAGTGCCATGCGTGGCGCCGCCCGCCTGCGCGCCGGTCTCGCCGCTCTGATCACACGCTATCCCGGCGTGATTTCCGAGCAGACTGGCCTTGGCTACATGATCGGACTGAAGTGCGTGATCAACAACGGCGATTTCATCCACGCCCTGATGGACGAGCGCATGCTGGTGGTCAAGGCGGGGGGAAATTCCGTGCGTCTGCTGCCGCCCCTGAACGTCAGCGCTGATGAGATCGAGATCGCCCTGGCATCGCTGCAGCGCGCCTGCGAGAAACTGGCGACGGCCGCTGACAGCCCGCAGCCCCGGGCGTCAGGCTACCAGCCACCGTCCTGGTAATCCTTCCAGGCCTCGTAGCCACCGTCCAGACTGCAGGCCTGCTCGAAGCCCTGCTCGGAGAAATAGGCCGCCGCGCCCTGACTGGCATTGCCGTGATAACAGCAGACAATCAGCGGCCTGCTGCGATCACTGGTGGCGACGAATTCGTCGACAGTGTCGGCGGTAATGTGCACGGCGCCGTCGATACTGCCAGCGGCAAAGGAATGGGCATCGCGGATATCCACCACGCGAGCGCCCTCGGACAGCAGCCTGGCGGCCTGTTCTGCACTGATTCTGATCACACTCATGCGTCCCTCCTGTGTCTGTTGCGTGCCTTGGCGGCCCCTCACAAAAGCCTTACCATGCCGGCGTCACCTTTCAACGAGCTTCGTCATGTCTGCCAGCAACGCTTCCTTCCTGATCTGGAACCAGGTGCTCTTCGCCGCCGAGACCATAGAGGCCACTCCCCAGGCCGAGGCGCGTCAGGTCGCGCTGGAAAAGCTGGCGACGCTGGCAGTGGCCTTCGGGGAAGAGGCCGATCCGGTGGAGAATTTCGAAGCCTTCGTGATGCTGCGCCTGTGCGCTGCTCTGCAGCGCTGCGTGCAACCGGAAGCAGACGCTCCAGCGGAGCACTGAATGCCCCGTCCTAGTCCAGGACAATATCGCCGAACTGCGTCACCACCGGGTGTGGCGACTTCAGCCTGACCCGCTCCGGGTCGAGCGACGTGTCCTGGGGACGGATCACCCAGGTCGTCTTCAAGCCAGCCTGTGCCGCCGCATCCAGTTCCGCGCGATCATCGGCAATGTACATCACCCGCGCAGCTGGCAAGGCAATGGCCTCGGCAATCCTGGCATAGGACGCGGGATCATCCTTGGGGCCAAGCGTGGAATCGTAGTGGCCGGAGAACAGAAGGCGCATGTCGCCCTCGGTGGAATAGCGATAGAACAGCTGCTGTGCCTTCACCGACTCGTGGGAGTACACGTACAGATTGCGCTCCTGCTGCTGCCAGCGCTGCAGCACCTCGGGTACATCCGGGTACACGTGCGCCTGGAACATGCCCTGCTTGTAGGCTTTCTCCCAGACCATGCCCTGCAGGGTCTTGAGTTCGGTGACGGGCTCCTCGTCGCGGATCCACTGCTGCAGCGCGCGGATGAGACCCTCGAGATTGTGCAGCGGGATGTGTGTCCTGTCGCTGAGCCTGACCAGCGCGCGCATGACGTCGCGCTCCTCCTGGTGCTCACGAACAAATGCGGCGATGTGTTTCAGGGAATAAGGCATGAGCACATCATGATGGAACCCCGTACCGGCGGTGGTCCCGTCAATGTCTGTGACAATGGCGGCAATCTTCATCAAGTCTCCGAACGCAAACAGCTGTCTTCAATGGCATCCTTTGTGAGCCTGCAGACGCAGGCAAGCAGAAATCGCGCCACACCCCCGAAAGGGCGGCGGATTATAGCCCGATCTCACTCGACCCTGCACACCAGCCCTTTCAGATAAAGGCTCTCGGGGAATGGCAGTCCTACCGGGTGATCGGCCGCCTGGTGCATGTAGTGCAGAATCTGCCCGCCGCGTCCGGCATCCAGCACGGCATCGGCCGTGATCTTCTGGAACAGTGGCAGGTCGATGGCTCCCGAACACGAGAACGTGAACAACAGGCCGCCCGGCCGCAGCAGGGAGACCCCCTGCAGTGCGATGTCCTTGTACGCTCGAGCCGCACGTTGGAACTGGGCCTTGGTCTCGGCAAACTTGGGCGGGTCCAGTACCACGATATCGAAGCGCTCGCCGCCCTGTTTCAGCTCGCGCAGATACTCGAAGGCATTGGCACAGTGCAGCGCGTAACGCGCCGGGTCAAAACCGTTGCGCTGGAAATT
>Ga0255220_1000151_pt1 | contig 29346 bp, 32 predicted proteins | sample Miss_Colum_RepB__FD_188423 | JGI IMG/M metagenome (GOLD analysis project Ga0255220, IMG submission 188423) | Freshwater microbial communities from Mississippi River, Louisiana, United States - Miss_Colum_RepB_8d | ecosystem: Environmental > Aquatic > Freshwater > River | place: USA: Louisiana...
GCTTCGGTCACGGGGGCGGGCAGTTGCATGCCCTGGCTGCGGGCAATCGAGCGCGGCACGATGGATTCGATCAGGGCGCGGCGCGAGGCTTCGCCAATGACGCCCAGCATGAGCGTTTCGTCCTGCGCGCTGATGCCGATGTGGCGCGCGATGAATTCGGACGGGTTTTCAAGATCGCCGAGGGGGCGGTGGGCGGACATCAGCATGTGCGTTCCTGCAAGTTGGATCAATTTGTAGGAGGCCGCCCCTGCGGCCGAAAAGGTTCGTCTGTCGGAGAGCGTTCGGCCGCAGGGGCGGCCTCCTACAGCGCTGCCGGCCTCAATCAGCTGGCGCTGAACTTGTTGTAGGCCGTCTCGTCCAGCAGGGCGTCGACTTCAGACGGGTTCGCCAGCTTGACCTTGAAGAACCAGCCCTTGCCCAGCGGATCGCTGTTGGCCAGCGAGGGGTCATTGCGCAGATCTTCGTTGACTTCGATGATCTCGCCGCTCACGGGCATGTACACGTCGGCGGCAGCCTTGACGGACTCGACCACACCGGCCACGTCTTTCTGTGCAAAGGACTTGCCGACTTCGGGCAGGTCCACAAACACCACGTCGCCCAGCGCGTCTTGCGCATGGTGGGTGATGCCGACGACGGCGACATCGCCCTCGACGTTGATCCATTCGTGGTCTTCGGTGTACTTGAGGCTCATGGTGTGCTCCTGGAAGTTAATGGGGGTCAGATCCCGATTGTTGGGAGGAAATCAGCCGCGGTGATAGCGGTTGGGGACGAAGGGCAGGGGGCTGACTTCCATCGGCACGGCTTTGCCGCGCACCATGGCGTTCAGGCGGGTCCCCACGGCGGCGTATTCTGCCTGCACGTAGGCCAGCGCGATGGGCTTGTCGGCTGTGGGTGCGAGCAGACCGCTGGTGACTTCGCCCACTTTCTGACCGGCGTCGTTGTGCAGCTCGACATGCTCGCGCACTGGCACACGTTCCAGGCCGACGAGTCCCACGCGCAGGCGCTGAGCGGGCTGGGTGCCGTCCAGCTGGGCCAGTACCTTGTCGGCGCCGGGAAAGCCACCGGCACGGGCACCACCGGTGCGACGCACCTTCTGCATGGCCCAGTTGAGGTTGGCTTCGACCGGTGTGGTGGTGGTGTCGATGTCGTTGCCGTACAGGCAAAGTCCCGCTTCGAGGCGCAGCGAGTTGCGGGCGCCCAGACCGATCGGCTTGACTTCGGGCTGGGCCAGCAGGGCGCGGGCAAAGGCGTCTGCGCTGCTTGCGGGCAGGGAAATCTCGAAACCGTCTTCGCCGGTGTAGCCGCTACGCGTCACATAAAGGTCCGCGCCTTGCCAGCTTGCCGGCATGCCAGTCATGAACACGAGTTGTTCGACGCCGGGCAGCAGGCGGGCCAGCGCAGTCACGGCCTGTGGGCCTTGCAGTGCCAGAAGCGCCCGATCAAATTGCGGCTCGATGGTGCAGCGGGTGCCGATGCGGCCCTGGATGTGTGCCAGATCGCCGTGCTTGCAGGCCCCGTTGACGATGACGAAGATGTCTTCGCCCCGGTTCACGAACATCAGGTCGTCGATGATGCCGCCCTCGTCATTGAGCAACAGACCGTAGCGCTGCTTGTGCAGGCCCAGGCCCATCACATCCACCGGCATCAGGCTCTCGAAGGCGACGGCGGCGTCCGGGCCGGTCAGTCGCAATTGACCCATGTGCGAGACATCAAACAGGCCGGCGGCGGTGCGGGTGTGGTGGTGTTCGGCGACCAGTCCTGCGGGGTACTGCACCGGCATGCTGTAACCGGCAAACGGCACCATGCGCGCACCGAGTTCGAGGTGCAGGGCATTGAGCGGGGTGGTGAGCAGGTTTTCGTTGGCGGACATGGGCAGCTTTCAAGGGCACGGTTCACCACAGCACATGCCGTGGTGGGCCCTCGCTGTCCGCTTTACCTGAGAGATTCGCCGGGAACGCCCAACGCTGATGCCGGGGTTCTGCGGTTTGCTCCTTCGGTGGGTGCCGTGGTTCGATGTCCCGACACCTCTCTCCAGTGAGGCAACGTCTTGAAAAGACGCTTCGTCAGTCCTTTTGCCTGAGCGTTCAGCGGTGATTCTTCCGCCTGCGCCTTCGGCGGTCTGAACGGGCTCATGGGCATGAGCCCGTTCAGACGCTCTCCTGACAGTCCGAGATTTTAGCCTTATCTGGCGTAGACCAAATCACGCAGGGTCAGCGACAGGGCTGGCACATAGCTGATCACCATCAGGCAGGCCAGGATCACAAGCACAAAGGGGACCAGGTCGCGGATCATGCGGTCAAGGGAGATGCGGGCCACAGTGCAGGCTGCAAACAGGTTGACGCCGAACGGCGGCGTGATCATGCCCAGCGCCAGGTTGACGACCATGATCAGACCAAAATGCACCGGGTCGATGCCGAAATGCATGGCAACAGGTGCCAGGATCGGAGCCAGCACGATGATGGCCGCACTGGTTTCGATGAACATGCCGATCAGGAACAGGGCTGCATTCACCCCCAGCAGGAAATAGGCGGGTGACTTGAGCACTTCCTCGAGCCAGTGTCCGATGGCCTCGGGCACACCCGCGCGGGTGATGAGGAAGGCAAACAGCCCGGCGTTGGCGATGATGAACATGATCACCGCGCTGGAAAGCACCGATTTGCGCAGAATGGTGTAGAGATCTCGGATGCCGATCTCCCGGTAGATCACCATGCCCACGATCAGCGCGTAAAAGACGGCCACGGCCGAAGCTTCGGTCGGCGTGAAGATCCCGCCGTAAATACCACCCAGGATGATGACCGGCATCAGCAGGGCCCAGCCGGCCTGCCAGGTGGCTTTGCCAAAACCCAGGCGACCATCGCCATCGTTCTTGCCCCAGCCCTTGAACTTGCAGTAGATCCAGACCCAGAACATCAGGGCGCCACCGATCAGCAGGCCCGGTCCGAATCCGGCGATAAAGAGTTCCCCGATCGAAACCTCCGCGCTCACGCCATACAGGATCATCGGAATCGAGGGTGGGATGATGACACCCAGTTCAGCCGAGGTGGCCTGCAGCGATGCGGCATAGGTGGTCGGATAACCGTGCTTGATGAGTGCCGGGATCAGGATGGTTCCGATGGCAAAGGTGGTGGCCACCGAAGAACCTGAAACCGCCGCAAAAATCATGCAGGTCAGCACACAGGTCATGGGCAGGCCACCCTGTATGCCTCCCACAATGCTCTTGGCAAATTCCACAAGCCGGCGCGAGATGCCGCCGGTCTCCATCAGGTTGCCAGCCAGGATGAAAAACGGGATGGCGGCCAGGGGAAACTTGTTGATCGAGGAGAACATTTCCTTGACGGAAATGAGCATGTTGGCGTTGCCGATCTGGATGCCCACAATCGCCGACAGTCCAATCGATACCGCCACGGAAATGGTGAGTGCAAAGCACAGCACCATGGTCACAATCATCATCATGCTCATTGAGCGGTCTCCAGTTCCAGTCGTTGCGGGTCAAGCCAGTTGCCCAGGATGCCGAAAACGCTGAACAAGGCGCCGACCGGCATGGCCAGGTAAGCCCAGAACATCGACACATCTTCCAGTCCGATCATGGACTGCACCTTGCCCCGGTTGGCGTAGTCCCATCCCCACCAGATGATGACCGCAACCAGCACCAGCGCTGCGGCGGCGACCACGCTGTCGAGAACCCTCTTCATTGATGGACCGCTCCAGCGGTAGAGCACGTCCACACTGACCATGGCACCCTGACGGAAGGCCATGGGGATGCCCATGAACACCATCCAGATCAGACTGAAACGGATCAGGACTTCTGTCCATTCGGCCGGGGTTTCCAGCACAAAGCGGGTGATGATTTGGAACATGCCAAGGGATGCAGCAACAGCCAGCATCAGGCATGCGATCAGCATCGACAGGGTTGTGGTGAACCGCTCGACGCTCAGGAACAGGGATTTCATGGGGATTCCTCAACTACAGAATCAAAAACGCCCGCCAGCGTGTTCACTGTGCGGGCGTCAATTGGAGTGATCAAATCACTTGAAATTGCGGATGCGGTCCAGGTTGGCCTTGCCGAACTGCTTTTCGAACTCAGCCATGGCCGGACCCATCGTGGCAATGAACTTTGTCTTGTCCACGTTTTCCACGATGTTCATGCCCTTGCGGCGCAGCTCGGCCACGCCGTTGGCGTCGTCCTTGTCCACGCGAGCGCGGTTGGCCTTGACGGCTTCCTTGGCTGCATCGAGGAAGATCTGTTTGTCGGCGGCGCTGAGCTTGTCGAACGCGCCCTTGTTCATGAGGATCACGACAGGGGAGTAGACGTGGCCGGTCAGGGTCAGGTGCTTTTGCACCTGGTCGAAGTTGGCGGCCATGATCACCGAAAGCGGGTTTTCCTGGCCGTCCACCGTGCCTTGCTGCAGGGCGGTGAAGACTTCAGGGAACGCCATCGGGGTGGTCACGATGCCCAGGCTTTTGTAGGCGGCCACGTGAACCGGGTTCTCCATGGTGCGCATCTTCAGGCCCTTGAGGTCTTCGGGTGCATTGACCGGGCGCTTGCTGTTGGTCATGTGGCGCACACCGTTTTCGCCCCAGGCCAGGGCCTTGAAGCCTTTGGACTCGAACTTGGTCAGCAGTTCCTGGCCGATCGGGCCGTCGAGTACGGCACGTGCATGGGCCTTGTCGCGAAAGAGGAAGGGTACGTCCAAAATTCGTGCTTCAGGCACGAAGTTGGGGACGGGGCCCGTGGAGGTGGTGGCCAGCTCCTGTGTGCCGAGCTGCACAGCCTCGATGGATTCGCGCTCGCCGCCGAGGGAGCCAGAATAGAAGTTCTGGATCTTGATGCGTCCATTGGTGCGTTTTTCTACCTCGCGTGCCAAGGTATCGATGGCCTCACCCTGGTGAGAGTTCTGGGCCACGGAAATGCTGTTGCGCATGGTCACTTGCTGCGCCAGGGCACTGGCCATGACGCCAGAGGCCAATCCGATGGCCAACATCAGTTTGCTCAGTTTCATTCAAAAAGCTCCTCATGGGTGGATGGAAGACAGGTTGCACATCAACTTGTCATACAAATTTGATTATGGGCAACTATGCCATCGCGGACATTCGGGTTTGTGCTGAGGTGTGTTTCGCAGGTGACTCAGAAAAAAGGGCCCGACATGTCGGGCCCTGGGTGTTGCGGCAATCGATTCACATGCCCGTGTAGTTCGGTCCACCGCCCCCTTCAGGCGTCACCCAGACAATGTTCTGGGTCGGGTCCTTGATGTCGCATGTCTTGCAGTGCACGCAGTTTTGCGCGTTGATCTGCAGGCGGTCGGAGTTGTCCTCGTTCTTGACGAACTCGTACACACCAGCGGGGCAGTAACGGCTTTCCGGACCCGCGAACTTGGCCAGGTTGATGCTGACGGGCACGGAAGCATCTTTCAGCGTCAGGTGCGCGGGCTGATTTTCCTCATGGTTGGTGTTGCTGATGAACACACTGGAGAGGCGGTCGAAGGTCAGCTTGCCGTCCGGTTTCGGGTAATCGATCTTCTCGCACTCGGCTGCGGGTTTGAGGTACACATGATCCGGTTTGTCACGGCGCAGTGTCCACGGGATGTGCCCGCGCAGCACGAACTGCTCGAAGCCATTCATCAGCGTGGCGACCGTCAGGCCCTTCTTGAACCAGGTCTTGAAGTTGCGCGATTTGTTGAGCTCGGTGTAGAGCCAACTGGCTTCGAAAGCCTCGGGGTAGGCTTCGAGCTCGTCGTGCTGGCGGCCCGCAACGATGGCATCGTAGGCGGCCTCGGCGGCCAGCATGCCGGTCTTGATGGCCGCGTGGCTGCCCTTGATGCGGCTGACATTCAGGTAGCCGGCATCGCAGCCGACCAGTGCGCCGCCCGGGAACACCGTCTTGGGCAGGCTCATCAAGCCGCCGGCCGTGATGGCGCGGGCACCGTAGCCGATGCGCTTGGCGTTGACTTCGCCCTTGTCGTCGGTGAAGTACCACTTGATGTTCGGATGGGTCTTCCATCGCTGGAATTCCTCAAACGGGCTGAGCCAGGGGTTGGCGTAATCGAGGCCGACCACATAGCCGACAGCGACCTTGTTGTCTTCCATGTGGTACATGAAAGCACCACCATAGGTGTCGTTATTCATGGGCCAGCCGGCGGTGTGCATGACAAAGCCGGGGGTGTGGCGGCTGGGGTCGATCTCCCAGACTTCCTTGATGCCGATGCCGTAAGTCTGCGGATCGCGGCCTTCATCGAGCTTGTATTTGGCAATCAGCTGCTTGCCCAGGTGACCACGGGCGCCTTCGGCGAACACGGTGTACTTGGCGTGCAGTTCCATGCCGAGCTGGAAGTTTTCGGTCGGTTCGCCGTCCTTGCCGATGCCCATGTTGCCCGTGGCCACGCCTTTGACGCTACCGTCCTCGTTGTAGAGCACTTCGGCGGCGGTGAAGCCAGGGAAGATTTCCACACCCAGGTTTTCTGCCTGCTGGCCCAGCCAGCGGGTGAAGTTGGACAGGCTGATGATGTAGTTGCCGTGGTTCTGGGCGCACTCGGGCAGGAAGATGCCGGGGGTGCGGGTGGCGCCTGATTCGGACAGGAAGCTCCAGGCGTCATCGGTCACGGGCTGGTTGAGCGGGGCGCCGCGCTCTTTCCAGTCGGGAAAGAGTTCGGTCAGGGCACGCGGGTCCATGATGGCACCTGACAGGATGTGGGCACCGGGTTCCCCGCCTTTTTCGAGCACCACAACCGAGACGTCCTGACCCTTTTCAGCGGCCAGTTGCTTGAGGCGGATGGCGGTGGACAAGCCAGCTGGCCCACCACCGACCACGACCACGTCGTATTCCATGGCTTCCCGGGGGCCGTAGGTGTCCAGAATTTCTTGAGGGCTCATGATGTCTCTTGCAGAAGTTTCGAAAATGGATGCCCTGTCGGGCCTGCGACTCATTTTATGCGGCCCAAACAGCCATCCATCGGAAAATGGCGACAGCACAGTTTTGAAGGAGTTGTGATGGCTTATGAAATGGATCTGTCGGGCCGTGTGGCACTGGTGACAGGTGCCTCCAGCGGTCTGGGTGCCCAGTTCGCCCGCACTTTGGCGCGTGCTGGCGCTGGCGTGGTGCTGGCCAGCCGCCGTACAGACAAGCTCAAAGCACTGCGCGCCGAGATTGAAGCGGCAGGGGGCAATGCCCATGTCGTGGCGATGGATGTGACCCAGCGCGAGAGCATCCAGGCGGCTGTGGCCCATGCAGAGACCGAGATGGGCAGCATTGACATCCTGGTCAACAACTCGGGGGTCAGCACCACCCAGCGCATCCAGGATGTGACGGAGGAGGACTACGACTTCGTCATGGGCACCAATGTGCGCGGTGCGTTTTTTGTGGCGCAGGAAGTTGGCAAGCGCATGCTGGCCCGCGCCAAAGGCGCCGCTCCCGGCAGTTTTACAGGCGGTCGCATCATCAACATCGCCTCCATGGCGGGGCTCAAGGTGCTGCCGCAGATCGGTGTGTATTGCATGAGCAAGGCCGCCGTGGTGCACATGACCAAGGCATTCGCCGTGGAATGGGGCAAGTTCGGCATCAACGTGAATGCCATTTGCCCAGGCTACATCGATACCGAGATCAACCATCACCATTGGCAGACCGAGCAGGGTCAGAAACTCATCAGCATGCTGCCGCGCAAGCGGGTGGGCGAACCCAAAGACCTGGACGCGGTCCTGATGCTGCTGGCCAGCGATGAGGGCCACTTCATCAATGGCGCAGTGATTGCGGCTGACGACGGCTTTGCGCTCTGAGGAGAAGACGATGCGTCTGGAGCTGCCCGAGCGCAAGAAACTGGTCCACCAGATGGTGATCCCCATCCGTTGGGGTGACATGGACGCCATGGGCCATGTGAACAATACCGTGTATTTCCGCTACCTCGAGACGGTGCGCATCGACTGGTTTCGCAGCATCGGTTGCGAACCGGAACCCCAGGGAGAGGGGCCGGTGATCGTCAATGCCTTTTGCAATTTCTACAAACAGCTCGAATACCCGGGCGACATCCTGGCCAGGATGTATGTGAGTGATCCAGGGCGTACCACTTTCGAGAGCTGGTGCACACTGGAGCGCGCCGACCAGCCTGGCGTCATCTGCTCGGCAGGTGGCGCCACCACCATCTGGGTGGATTTCCCGAAGCAAAAGGCTGTGGCGCTGCCCGACTGGGTGCGAGTCCTGGTTTCGGACTGAATGCCTTTCAGGCGGGCGTGCCGACCGGTTTCCATCGGTCGGCATGGCTGCTGAGCCAGTGGGCGGCCAGATCCGGCTGGCCCACCTGGGTGGGGTGAAAGTCCGCACGACGGTATGCCCAGAGCGGTTGTGCGATGCGCCGAACCAGACCGTGACGGCCAAACAGGAATCGGGCGGCCGACACCCAGGTGGAGGGCTTGTGCAACGTGCGATCGTGCCAGAGGTTGTTGATGGTTTGCCTCAAGGTATCGAGTGTGAACTGCATCAGCACATAGTTGAACCAGCGCATGCGCCAGGTGTGGTTGCCGCCCAGCGCCACATACAGATCGAACGCCACACTCTTGTGTTCCGACTCTTCGGCTGCATGCCAGCGCCACAGCGTCTGCAGGGGTTCTTCGGCCTGGGCAAACCAGTCACCTGCCTGGTCAATGTTTTCGAGTGTGAGGTCGCCAAACAAAGCGGTGAAGTGCTCGTAAGCCGCGGTGATGGCCAGCTCGTGCAGGTAGCCCTTGTCGGAGGTACGGAACATCTTGCGCCGTCCAATTTCCAGGCGACGTGCCGCCCGCGGTCCCCAGTGGTTGATGAGACCCTGTTTTTCCAGATGGGCGTTGTAGAGCCCGTGCAGATGGCGGTGCGTGGCCTCCTGCCCGATGAAGCCCCGGACGGTCTCGCGCAGTGCTTGGTGCTCAGCGCTGTCACCCAAGTGTTTGGCGCCTTCGCGGACCGAGTCGATGAAAAACTGCTCGCCCACCGGAAAACTCATCGACAGGGCATTGCAAAACGCTGTCCGAAACGCATCGCCGCCGTTCCAGTGACGCGAAAAACCCTGAGACAGATCGACCCCCAGTCGGCGAACCGTGAGGGTGTGGCTGGATGTGTTGGTGATGGTGGACATGGAGACGGGCATTGCGGTGAATCTAGAAAGTGAGCATTATTCAGGTTTTAGACAGGCCGTCCACTCGCTTGTTGCTCAGATTTTTTCGACCAGTGACATGCCCGCTCGCAAAACCGCCATATCCCTCAAGCCCAATGGAAATCTGCGCCGTCAGCCGACCCAGGCACGCGCGCAACAGACCATACAGACCTTGTTCAAGGCCGCTGCTCAGATTCTGGACAAAGAAGGCGAGGGCGGTCTGAGCACAAACCGGGTGGCTGCAGCCGCCGGGTTTTCGATCGGAACGCTCTACCAGTATTTCCCCAGCAAGGAGGTGCTGGTGCAAGCCATGGCCACGCGTGGCCGCGATTTGGTGCTGCAGGAGCTCGAACGTTGTCTCAACGAAATGGAACAAGACCCGTTGGAGCAAATGACGGACCCACGGGGATCCATTCGCCGCATTCTGCGCATCCTCATTCAGGGCTTTGCGGGGGGGCACAGCTGGACACGAAGTCTGGTGCGTCTGGCCTGGGCGCAGGAGGAACCTCAGGAGACGGCCAGTGCCGTCCGACAGGTTTCAGACCGGCTGGCCCTGTTTCTTGAGCGCGTTGACCACCCCCAGATGCGCCCACTGGGCACAGCGCAGCTGTTTGTCCTCACCCGTTCGGTCATCGGGACCTTGCGCAGTGCCAGTCTGGAAAAATCGCCGCTGTTGCAGAGCCCCGCGCTCGAGGACGCACTGCTGGAACTGGTCTGGGCCTTGATCGGTCAAGACGCCAGCGCACGGCCTCGCAATTGAGCTTCAGCCTTTGGTCTTCGGCACCCGACCCATCAGATAGAACTCGGGGTTGGGCATCATGCCGGTCACGCTGGCCATGCGGTTGGACAGGCCGAAGAAGGCGGTGATGGCGGTGATGTCCCAGATGTCCTCGTCGTCGAAACCGTGGGCGTGCAAAGCGGCGAAGTCGGCATCCTCGACCTGATTGGAGGCGGTGCAGACTTTCATCGCAAAGTCGAGCATGGCGCGCTGGCGGGGTGTGATGTCGGCCTTGCGGTAGTTGACGGTCACCTGGTCGGCCACCAGCGGTTTCTTTTCGTAAATGCGCAGGATCGCGCCATGGGCCACCACGCAGTACAGGCATTGGTTGGCCGCGCTGGTGGCGGTGACGATCATCTCGCGGTCGCCCTTGGTCAGGTTGCTGGTGCGGCCCACGCTCTCGGGCACCATCAGGGCGTCGTGGTAGGCAAAAAAGGCGCGCCACTCGGCCGGGCGGCGGGCCAGCGCCAGAAACACATTGGGCACGAAACCGGCTTTTTCCTGGACCTCCAGGATCTTGGCGCGCAGGTCTTCAGGCAGGTCTTTGATTTCGGGGTGGGGATAGCGTGTGCTCATGCAGGTCTCCTTGTCCGAACCATTATGCTCAGGGCTCATTGCAGGAGCCTGTCATGTCGAAAACACAAAAAGACCTTCCCCAGGACGCCGCCTTGCAGGCGGGCCTGGCCACACGCAACCAGGTCATGGGCGCTGAATACGTGGACCGGGCCCTGGCCGGTGCCAGCGACTACACCCTGCCGATGCAGGAGTTCATCACCCGCAATGCCTGGGGCAATGTCTGGCAGCGACCAGGACTGGACCTGCGCACCCGCAGCCTGATCACGGTGGCCATGCTGGCAGCGCAGGGCAAGCAGCACGAGCTCAAGGCCCATGTGCGCGGTGCGCTCAACAATGGGGTGACCCCTGAGGAACTGCGAGAGGTGATGCTGCACGCCACGGTGTATTGCGGCTTCCCGACGGCGATCGACGCCTTCCGCTGCGTCACCGAAGTGGTCGAGCCCAAAGCCTGAGCGGACTCAGCCGCGCACCAGTTTCTGGATCAGGTCGGCCGCACTGCCGGCCTGGTACTTGCGCATGAGCTTGACGCGGTAGATCTCGACCGTGCGGTGGCTGATGCCCAAAGCACGGCCAATTTCCTTGCTGGTCAGCCCGTCCATCAGGTGCGCCGCCACCTCGCGCTCGCGGGCGGTGAGCTCGGCCTTGACGGGTTTGCGGGCCGACAGGTCTTCAAAGGTCCAGATGCCAGCCTCGTGCGGCGCATCGCGGTTGAGCGCGCGGCCGGTCACATGGCACCAGAAGGTTTCTCCCTGCAGGCGGCCGCCCACGCGCTTCATCACGCGGTCGTCGGCATACACCCCGTTGGCGTTCAGGATGGGGGCGATGCGCTGGCCCGTGCGTTCGTATTCGTCGGCGCTGGGGTAGAGCAGCTGAAAGCTCTGGCCAATCAGCTGTTCGCGCGTCACGCCAAACATTTCACACACGCGCTGGTTGCAGTCCACGATGGTGCGGTTGCGCGAAAGCACCATGCCCACCGGCGCCAGGTCGAAGGCCAGGCGGTAGTCGATGTCGGCTGCAGGTGTCTTGGGGGAGTCCATTACGAAAAACTACGTATTCGGATACGTAGTATCGTAGCGCCATCCATCCCCAACAGGAGATCCGTGTGAACAAAGTCTTTCCCTCTGCCGCCGAGGCGCTCAAGGACATCGTGGCCGACGGCCAGATGCTTGCCGTGGGCGGTTTTGGCCTGTGCGGCATCCCCGAAGCCCTGATCGACGCGCTGCGCGACACGGGGGTCAAAAACCTGACCGTGATTTCCAACAACGCCGGCGTGGACGGCTTTGGCCTGGGCAAGCTGCTGGAAACCCGCCAGATCAAGAAGATGATTTCGTCCTACGTGGGCGAGAACAAGGAGTTCGAGCGCCAGTATCTGGCCGGCGAACTCGAACTCGAATTCACGCCCCAGGGCACCTTGGCCGAGAAACTGCGCGCCGGTGGCGCCGGCATTCCCGCCTTCTTCACCAAGACCGGTGTGGGCACCATGGTGGCCGACGGCAAGGAGTTACGCGAATTTGACGGCGAGACCTACGTCATGGAGCGCTCGCTGGTGCCCGATATCGCCCTGATCAAGGCCGACGTGGCCGATCGCTCTGGCAACCTGCGCTTCAACCTGACGGCGCGCAACTTCAACCCGGCTGCCGCCACCGCCGGCAAGATCTGCATCGTGGAAGTCGAACGCGTTGTGGCCACGGGCGAACTGGCCCCCGACGACATCCACCTGCCGGGCATCTATGTGCACCGCATCGTGCACAACCCGACGCCGGAAAAGCGCATTGAAAAGCGCACCACCCGCGAGCGCAAAGTTTAAGGAGATCGACATGCCCTGGACCCAAGACCAAATGGCCGCCAAAGCGGCTTCCGAACTGCAGGACGGTTTCTACGTCAACCTCGGCATCGGCATCCCGACGCTGGTGGCCAACCATGTGCCCGACCATGTTGAAGTCTGGCTGCAAAGCGAGAACGGCATGCTGGGCATCGGCCCCTTTCCCTACGAAGACGAAGTTGATGCCGACCTTATCAACGCCGGCAAGCAGACCGTGACGACCATCAAGGGCTCGTCGATTTTCGGTTCCGACCAGTCCTTTGCCATGATTCGTGGCGGCAAGATCAACCTGTCCATCCTGGGTGCCATGCAGGTCACCGACAAGGGCGACCTGGCCAACTGGATGATCCCCGGCAAGATGGTCAAGGGCATGGGCGGCGCCATGGACCTGGTGGCGGGCGTCAAGCGTGTGATCGTGCTGATGGAGCATGTCGCCAAAAAGAAGGACGGCACCGAAGACCTCAAGATCCTGCCCGAATGCACGCTGCCGCTGACCGGCAAGGCTGTGGTCGACCGCATCATCACCGACCTGGGCGTGATGGACGTGACCGAACAAGGCCTGAAGGTGGTGGAACTGGCCGACGGCGTTTCGCCCGAGTTCATCCAGTCCAAGACGGGCGTGAAGCTGATCTTCTGATCGGCTGGAGATCCGCTGTCAGCCCGGGCGTGCCCGGGCTTTTTTATGGGAAAATGACTACCGTTTTCCATCAGCGCGGTCATGCCGCGCTTATTTTTTAGCCAGTGGTGTACAGCACTGAAGGTCTGTCCCTCAAGGTATTTACGCAACATGCTTCAAATCACTCTTCCCGACGGTTCCCAGCGTGAGTTTCCCGGTCCTGTGACTGTGGCCGAAGTGGCCGCGTCCATTGGCGCCGGTCTGGCCAAAGCCGCACTCGGTGGCAAGGTCGACGGCCAACTGGTGGACACCAGCCACCGCATCGAGCAAAACGCCAAGCTGGCCATCGTGACTGCCAAGGACGCCGAAGGGCTGGAGATGATTCGTCACTCCACCGCCCACCTGCTGGCCTATGCCGTCAAGGAGTTGTTTCCTGAGGCGCAGGTCACCATCGGTCCGGTGATTGACAACGGCTTTTATTACGACTTTTCGTACAGCCGTCCTTTCACGCCCGAGGACCTCGTGGCGATCGAGAAGCGCATGGCCGAGCTGGCTGCCAAGGACGAACCCGTGGTGCGCCGCGTGCTGCCACGCGATGAAGCTGTGGCCTATTTCAAGGGGCTGGGCGAGCACTACAAGGCCGAAATCATTGGTTCGATTCCGGCCGGTGAAGAGGTCAGCCTCTACCGCGAAGGAAATTTTGAAGATCTCTGCCGTGGCCCGCATGTGCCCAGCACCGGCAAGCTCAAGCACTTCAAGCTGATGAAGGTGGCGGGTGCCTACTGGCGTGGCGACAGCAAGAACGAGATGCTTCAGCGCGTGTACGGCACGGCCTGGGCCAGCAAGGAAGACCTGCAGCAATACCTGATGCGCCTGGAGGAGGCCGAAAAGCGCGACCACCGCAAGCTCGGCCGCGAACTCGACTTGTTCCACATCGACGAGCATGCACCGGGTCTGGTGTTCTGGCACCCCAAAGGCTGGACAGTCTGGCAACGCGTGGAGCAGTACATGCGTCAGGTCTACCGCGACAACGGTTACCTCGAAGTCAAAGGTCCGCAGATCATCGACAAGAGCCTGTGGGAAAAAACCGGTCACTGGGACAAGTACCGCGAGAACATGTTCACCACCGAGTCGGAAAAGCGCGACTACGCTTTGAAGCCGATGAACTGTCCGGGCCACATCCTGATTTTCAAGCAAGGCGTCAAGAGCTACCGCGACCTGCCGCTGCGCTACGGCGAGTTCGGCCAGTGCCACCGCAACGAGCCCTCGGGTGGCCTGCACGGCATCATGCGTGTGCGTGGCTTCACGCAAGACGACGGCCACATTTTCTGCACCGAAGACCAGATCCTGCCCGAGTGCGACACCTTCACCCAGGTGCTCAAGAAGGTCTACGCCGATTTCGGCTTCACCGACATCCTCTACAAAGTATCAACCCGTCCGGCCGCCCGCATTGGCTCGGATGAACTCTGGGACAAGGCCGAAAAAGCCCTGATGGACAGCCTGCGCCACTCGGGTTGCGAATTCGTGATTTCCGAAGGTGACGGTGCTTTTTATGGCCCCAAGATCGAATACACCCTCAAGGACGCCATCGGCCGCGAGTGGCAGTGCGGCACCATCCAGGTGGACTTCAACCTGTCCGAACGCCTGGACGCCGAATACACCGCCGAAGACGGCAGCCGCCAGCGTCCAGTGATCCTGCACCGCGCCATCGTGGGCAGTCTGGAGCGTTTCATCGGAATTCTGGTCGAACAGCATGCTGGCGCCTTGCCGACCTGGCTGGCCCCGGCGCAGGTGTCTGTGCTCAACATCACCGATGCGCAGGCCGATTACTGTCGCGAAATCGCCTCAAAACTCCAAAAAGCACTGCCAAATCAAGACCTTAGGGTGGACCTGGACCTGCGCAACGAGAAAATCACGTATAAAATACGCGAGCACTCGTTGCAGAAGCTGCCTTACATCCTCGTCGCTGGCGACAAGGAAAAGGCGGCAGGTACCGTCGCCGTGCGCGCCCGGGGTAACAAAGACCTCGGTGTGATGTCCCTTGATGCATTCGTTGAATTGCTCGCCTCGGACATCGCTTCCAAAGCCTGATGGTGTTTTCACCCTTGCTTGGCCTGCGGGGCACAGCAGCGGCTGTGGGCTGCTTTTTGCAGCCTTTGATTTTGTGAAGGACTTGAGTCATCGCTACCGAATTTCGTGACCGTCGCCAACGCGAGGAGCGCAAACACCGCCTGAACCGTGAAATCTCGGCCCCCGAGATCCGTGTTTCGGGTCCAGAAAACGAGCCCATGGGCGTCATGTCTCTGGCCGATGCGCTGCGTTTGGCGGGTGAAATGGATGTGGATCTGGTTGAGATTGCGCCTACGGCCAGTCCGCCGGTGTGCCGGCTGGTCGACTACGGCAAGTTCAAGTACCAGGAGCAAAAGCGTGCTGCCGAGGCCAAGGCCAAGCAGACCGTGATCGACATCAAGGAAGTCAAGTTCCGACCCGGTACCGACGACGGTGACTACAACATCAAGATGCGCAACATCCGTCGCTTTCTGGCCGATGGCGACAAGTGCAAGATCACGCTGCGTTTCCGTGGCCGCGAGATCACGCACCAGGAGCTGGGCATGGCCCTGCTGCAGCGCATCCGCGATGAATTGGCCGACCTGATCGTGGTGGAGCAGTTCCCCAAGCTCGAAGGTCGCCAGATGATCATGATGATCGCGCCAGGCAAGAAAAAGCCAGGAGCGGCCAAGGCTGAAGCAGCGCCCCAGGCGCCAGCTGCAGCATAAAGGGTTTGACAGGCTTTCGGGCCTGTCGATCCAGCCGGTGAAAACCGGCTGTCAAAAGTGTCTCGGGGTCAACAAGGCTGCAAACCGTTTGCAGACACCTCACGAGCACAAATAAAAGGAGCATTCAAATGCCCAAGATGAAGACCAAGAGCAGCGCCAAAAAGCGCTTCCGTGTTCGTCCCGGTGGAACCGTCAAGCGCGGTCAAGCCTTCAAGCGTCACATCCTGACCAAGAAGACCACCAAGAACAAACGCCACCTTCGCGGTGCAGTGGCCGTGCATGAGACCAATATGGGTCACATGGCACAGATGCTGCCTTCGGCTGGCCTGTAATTCACTGACGAACAAGGAGAACTCATATGCCTCGCGTCAAACGTGGTGTAACGGCACGCGCCCGTCACAAGAAAGTCCTGGCCCTGGCCAAAGGTTTCCGCGGTCGCCGCGGCAACGTCTTCCGCATCGCCAAACAGGCGGTGATGAAGGCCGGTCAGTACGCTTACCGTGACCGTCGTACCAAGAAGCGCGTCTTCCGTCAGCTGTGGATTGCCCGTATCAACGCCGCTGCGCGTGAATGCGGTCTGACTTACAGCCAGTTCGCCAATGGCCTGAAGAAGGCCGCCATCGAAATCGACCGCAAAGTGCTGGCTGACATTGCCGTGCACGACAAGGCTGCTTTTGCTGGCATCGTTCAGCAAGCCAAGGCCGCACTGGCTGCCGCTTGATTGAATGGGCGACATGGACCCTCGGGTCCATGACTCGCGCTGTCTCAAAGGGGTTGGGGCTTGCAAAGGCTTCAATCCCTTTTTTGTTGAATTTTCCCGACACTGCTGAACATGAACGAGTTGGACTTGCTGGTTGAATCGGCGCGCCAGAGCTTCGCGCAGGCCGCCACCCCCGCGGACCTCGAAAACGCCAAGGCCCAGTACCTGGGCAAGGCCGGCCGCATCACTGAGCTGATGAAGGGCATGGCCGCTCTCAGTGTCGAAGACAAGAAAACCCGTGGCGCCGCGATCAACCTCGCCAAGCAGGCGATTGAAGCGGCGCTCAGTGACCGTCGCCAGGCACTCGCGGATGCCGAGCTGCAGGCCCAGCTCAAGGCCGAGGCGCTGGATGTGACGTTGCCGGGCCGCAGTGGCAAGCTGGGTGGTCTGCACCCTGTCTCGCTCACGCTCGAACGCGTGGAGCAGATTTTTGGCTCGATGGGCTTTGAAGTGGCCCAAGGCCCCGAGATCGAGACCGACTGGTTCAACTTCACCGCGCTCAACACGCCCGAAGACCACCCGGCGCGCTCCATGCACGACACCTTCTACGTGGAAGGCGGTCACCTGCTGCGCACGCACACCAGCCCGATGCAGGTGCGTCATGCCGTGCAGCACGTCAAGCGCTACCGCAGCCTGCTCGATGCCGGACAGGGCATGCCTGAAATCCGCGTCATCGCCCCAGGCCGTACCTACCGCGTGGACAGCGACGCCACCCACTCGCCCATGTTCCACCAGTGCGAAGGTCTGTGGATCGGCGAAAACGTGAGCTTCAAGGACCTCAAGGTGGTGGTCACCGATTTCTGCCGCACCTTTTTCGAAAGCGACGATCTGGTGCTGCGCTTTCGCCCCAGCTTCTTCCCCTTCACCGAACCCAGCGCCGAAATCGACATCCAGTTCCAGAGCGGCCCGTTGGCCGGTCGCTGGCTCGAAGTGGGCGGCTCCGGCCAGGTGCACCCGAACGTGGTGCGCAACATGGGCCTGGACCCCGAGCGTTTCATCGGCTTTGCATTTGGCATGGGCATGGACCGCTTCACCATGCTGCGCTATGGCGTGAACGACCTGCGCCTGTTCTTTGACGGCGATGTGCGCTTCCTGAGCCAGTTCCAGTAATTCCAAGCCGAGACACGAGACATGCAATTTCCCGAATCCTGGTTGCGCGAATTCTGCAACCCGCCCCTGACAACCCAGCAGCTGGCCGATACCCTGACCATGGCCGGCCTTGAAGTGGAAGAACTCGAGCCCGTGGCCCCACCGTTCATCAAGGTCGTGGTCGGTGAAATCAAGGAAGCCGTGCAGCACCCCAACGCCGACCGCTTGCGTGTCTGCCAGGTGGACGTAGGGCAGGGTGCTCTGCTCAACATCGTGTGCGGTGCACCCAACGCCCGTGTGGGCATCCGTGTGCCCTGCGCCCTGGTGGGGGCCGAGCTGCCGTCGGGTGAAGACGGCAAACCGTTTGTCATCAAGGTCGGCAAACTGCGCGGCGTGGAAAGCCAGGGCATGCTGTGCTCTGCCAAGGAACTGAAGATCGCAGACGACCACGGCGGGTTGCTGGAGCTGCCGCTGGACGCCCCACTGGGCCAGGACATTCGCCAGTATCTGAATCTCGACGACACCCTGATGACGCTCAAGCTCACGCCTAATCTGGCGCATTGCCTGAGCGTGTACGGTATCGCCCGCGAGGTGTCGGCCCTGACCGGTGCGCCTTTGAGAGCGCCGGCTTTCCCTGCTGTGGCCACGCAAATCACCGATAAGCTGGCGGTGAAGGTGCAGGCCACTGACCTGTGCGGCCGCTTCAGCGGCCGTGTGGTGAAGGGTGTGAACACCCAGGCGAAAACGCCGCAGTGGATGGTGGATCGCCTCGCCCGTTGCGGCCAGCGCAGTGTGAGCCCGCTGGTGGACATCTCCAACTACGTGATGTTCGAGTTCGGTCGCCCTTCGCACATCTTTGACCTCGACAAAATCCACGGCGGCCTGCAGGTGCGATGGGGCCAGCCGGGCGAATCGCTCAAGCTGCTCAACGGCAACACTGTGACGGTGGACGACAAGGTTGGCGTGATCGCCGACGACAGCCAGGTTGAATCGCTGGCCGGCATCATGGGTGGTGACGCCACCGCCGTGTCTGATGACACGCAAAACATCTATATCGAAGCTGCCTTCTGGTGGCCGTCCGCGATCGCAGGCCGTTCGCGGCGCTACAACTTCTCGACCGATGCCGGTCACCGCTTCGAGCGCGGTGTGGACCCGCAGCTCACAGTCGAGCACATCGAGCGCATCACCCAGCTGGTGCTCGACATCTGCGGCACGCCCGACACCCAGGTCGGCCCCATCGACGACCAGACCCTGAACATCCCGCAGGCCAAGCCGGTCACGCTGCGTGTGGATCGTGCCAACAAAGTGATCGGCATGCCCCTCACGCAAAAGCAGTGCACTGATGCGCTGCGCGGCCTGGGACTGCAGGTGACTGAAGGCGAGGGCACGGTCACCGTGACGCCGCCGAGCTTCCGGTTTGACCTGCAAATCGAGGAAGACCTGATCGAGGAAGTGGCCCGCATGGTGGGCTACAACAAACTGCCCACGAACCCGCCTTTGGCCCCCATCACGGCCAAGGTGCGCCGCGAGACCGAGCGCAGCCCGTCCGCCGTACGCCGCGCCATTGCCGCGCTGGGTTACCAGGAAACCATCAACTACAGCTTTGTGGAAGAAAGCTGGGAACGCGATCTGGCGGGCAACGCGAGCCCGATCCGCCTGCTTAACCCGATCGCCAGCCAGATGAGCGTGATGCGCTCGAGCCTGATCGGCTCGCTCTTGCAGGTGGTCAAGTTCAACGCCGACCGCAAGGCCGACCGCGTGCGCGTGTTCGAGCTGGGCCGCGTGTTTCTGCGCAACGCCGCTGTGCAAAGCACCGACACCACGGTGGAGGGCTTTGACCAACCCATGCGCGTGGCCGGCATGGCCTGGGGCCCGGTCGAACCTCTGGGCTGGCAGGGCAAGGCCCGCAACGTTGATTTTTACGACGTGAAAGCCGACGTGGAAAAACTGCTGGCCCCCCGCAAGGCCGAATTTGTGGCCGCTGAGCATCCCGCACTGCACCCGGGGCGTTCGGCCCAGGTGTGGCTCGATGGCGTTTTGATCGGTCATGTGGGCGAATTGCACCCCCGTTGGCGTCAGGCCTGGGAGCTGTCCAGTGCCCCCGTGGTGTTCGAGTTGTCACTCGACGCCGTCACTGCCCGTGAGGTGCCGGTGGCCCAGGGCGTGGCCAAGCAGCAGCCGGTGGAGCGCGACATTGCCGTGATCGTGACCGAGTCGATCACCCATGCGCAGCTGATGCAGGCCATTGAGGCCGCACCGACCGATGGTTTGCTGCAGTCGGCTGTGCTGTTTGACATTTACCGCCCCAAGGCCGATGCCGCAGGCGGTGCGCTGACTGTGGGAGAAAAGAGTCTGGCTGTGCGCCTGACGCTGGGGCAGGGTGAAACGACGCTGACCGATGCGCAGATCGACGCGGTCATGCAGGCCGTGGTGGCATATCTGAGTGAAAAGCTGGGCGCGCGCCTGCGCGGTTGAGCTGGAGAACGGTATGGAAATTTCGGTGGAAAGCCTTGAAACCCCGGCATTGACCAAGGCGCATCTGGCCGACCTGCTGTTCGAGCAGATTGGCCTGAACAAGCGTGAGTCCAAGGACATGGTCGATGCGTTTTTCGACTTGATCGTGGACAGCCTGATCCAGGGACAGGATGTGAAGATTTCCGGTTTCGGCAACTTCCAGATCCGCACCAAGGCGGCTCGCCCGGGGCGCAACCCTCGCACGGGGGAACTGATCCCGATTGAAGCCCGTCGCGTCGCCACTTTCCACGCCAGCCACAAGCTCAAGGATGCAATCCAGGACCCGACAGACGCGGGTAAAAGCGGTACAAACTGAGCCTTTGCCCAGGAGGCTGTCATGCTCTTCAAGTTCAAATCCAAAGCCTGTGCCGACCTGATCATGCTGGAGGCCGACGGTCGACGCGTTCTCAAGGCCATGATTGGGGATGACCCGATCAAGGGCATTGTGCTGGCGGCAGACTTGCCTCAGGCATTGGCCCGGCTGGATACCGCAGTGGCCCAGGACGAAGCCATGCGCAAGGCGCGTGATGAGGCATCAGCCGCCCGTGCAGCGGGACGGGACACGGCACAGGACGAAGAAGAGCCGCCATTGCCTGCCATCCGGCTGGCGCAGCGCGCGGCCCCCATGCAGCAGATGATGCGCCGCTGCATGGCCGAAGACGCAGATCTGGTCTGGGGGGTCTGAGCGTCAGCGCACGAAAGGCTGGCCGCCGAGCTTGTAACCAGCCTGGATGTTGCGCTTGGCAAACCAGCCCTGGTTCATCTCCAGCACAAAGCGCACAGGTTTGGTCGAGCAATGTGATTCATCGCTCAGAGGTTTCATGTCGGCCAGGTTCACGATGGTGCCGTCGTCTGCCACAAAAGCGGCCGTCAGCGGTATCAGGGTGTTGCGCATCCAAAAGCACTGGGTGGCGGGCTGCTCGAAAACGAAGAGCATGCCCTCGTGTTGAGGCATGTCTTTGCGGAACATCAGGCCGATCTGTCGCTCCTGCGGCGTTTGCGCCAATTGCACATCCAGCATGTGCATACCTGCACTGAGTTTGGTACGCGGCAGGTTCATCTGGGCTTGCTGGGCACTGCTGGCCAGTACCGACATCCCGATGGCGATCAGCAACAGGCCGCAACGCAGCCAGCGAAGGCAAGGACGGGGCAGCAGGCGGGACAACATGAGAGGGCTCCTGTAAGAGAACCCTGAGCATAACCGCGACGCGGGTCAGGTCGGCACAGCGGCAGACGGCTCGGAACCTGGTGGCAGTGCGCCCGCCGCACGGATGTTGAGCGCCATCAGTCCTTTGGGGCCCTGGGTCAGCTCGAAGTCCACGCGGGAACCTTCCTTGAGGCTTCTGTAGCCATCCATCTGGATAGCGGAAAAATGGGCGAAAGCATCGGGACCGCCGTCGTCGGGCTGGATGAAGCCGAACCCCTTGGCGTCATTGAACCATTTGACCGTACCGCTGGGCATGGTTGTCTCCGTCTCATTGTTTTCATCAGTGTGAGGCGGGCATGCTGAATTTGTCAATGTCAGGACTTTCCCGAGGCCTTGAAAGCGCAGGGGGCATGCCTGAAGCCAGGGCGACACCCCCAAACCGCCGATAGAATGAATCCATGGCAACGAAGAAATCAGTACCCCCGACGCTGCCGCCGGATTTGACAAAAACGACAGACGGTGGCGATGCCGTCGTGCTCGAGCGCCGTGCCCAGCGGGTCCAACCGCCGCAGATGTACCAGGTCGTCATGCTCAACGATGACTTCACCCCCATGGAGTTTGTCGTGATCGTGCTTCAGGAGTTCTTCAGCAAGGACCGGGAAGCCGCCACGCAGATCATGCTCAAGATCCATCTGGACGGTAAAGGGGTGTGCGGCGTCTACACCCGGGACGTGGCCCACACCAAGGTCGATCAGGTGCTCGACGCGGCCCGACAAAACGGCCATCCGTTGCAATGTGTAGCGGAGCCCATTGAATAAGCACCAACCGGTGCCAATTAGGACAACAGACGTAACCCCATCTGGCAGAAGGAAACCACATGATTGCCCAAGAACTGGAAGTCAGCCTGCACATGGCCTTTGTCGAGGCCCGTCAGCAGCGCCATGAGTTCATTACGGTGGAGCACCTGCTGCTGGCCCTGCTCGACAATCCCAGCGCAGCCGAAGTACTGCGCGCCTGCTCGGCCAACATCGATGATCTGCGCTCGGCGCTGACCAACTTCATCAAGGACAACACCCCGCAGGTGGGCGGTACCGAAGAGGTGGACACCCAGCCCACACTGGGTTTCCAGCGCGTGATCCAGCGCGCCATCATGCATGTGCAGTCCACCGGCAATGGCAAGAAGGAAGTGACCGGCGCGAACGTGCTGGTGGCCATCTTTGGCGAAAAGGACTCTCACGCCGTGTACTACCTGCACCAGCAGGGCATCACGCGCCTGGATGTCGTCAACTTCATCGCCCACGGCATCCGCAAGAGTGATCCGCCCGAAGCCGCCAAGTCGGCCGAAAACCCGTCTGCCAGCGAAGGCGAGGAGGGCGCAGGTGGTCAGGAGCGCAACGAAAAAGCATCGCCGCTGGAGCAGTACACCAACAACCTCAACCAGGCTGCCAAGGACGGGAAGATTGATCCGCTGATCGGCCGCGAGTACGAGGTCGAGCGCACCATCCAGATCCTCTGCCGCCGCCGCAAGAACAACCCGCTGCTGGTCGGTGAGGCCGGCGTGGGCAAGACGGCGATTGCCGAAGGCCTGGCTTGGCGCATCACGCAAGGCTCCGTGCCCGAAATTCTGGCCGAAGCCACGGTCTACTCGCTGGACATGGGTGCGTTGCTGGCAGGCACCAAGTACCGCGGCGACTTCGAGCAGCGCCTCAAGGGCGTGCTCAAGTCGCTCAAGGACAAGCCGCATGCCATTTTGTTCATCGATGAGATCCACACCCTGATCGGTGCGGGCGCCGCCTCGGGCGGCACGCTGGATGCGTCCAACCTGCTCAAGCCAGCGCTGTCCAGTGGCCAGCTCAAGTGCATTGGCGCGACCACCTTCACCGAATACCGCGGCATCTTCGAGAAAGACGCTGCACTGTCCCGCCGTTTCCAGAAGGTGGACGTGGTCGAGCCAACCGTGGCCGAAACGGTGGAAATCCTCAAGGGCCTCAAGAGCCGCTTCGAGGAGCACCACAACGTCAAGTACGCCAACGCTGCCCTGCAGGCGGCGGCCGAGCTGTCGGCCAAGTACATCAACGACCGCCAGCTGCCCGACAAGGCGATCGACGTGATCGACGAAGCGGGCGCCGCACAGCGCATTCTGGCCGCATCCAAGCGCAAGAAGACCATTGGCAAGGGCGAGATCGAGGACATCGTGGCCAAGATCGCGCGCATTCCGCCCGCCAATGTGTCCAACGACGACCGCAGCAAGCTGCAGAACATCGAGCGTGACCTCAAGGCCGTGGTGTTCGGGCAGGACAAGGCGCTTGAGGTGCTTTCTGCCGCTGTCAAGATGGCCCGCTCGGGTCTGGGCAAACAAGACAAGCCGATCGGTGCCTTCCTGTTCTCCGGCCCCACCGGCGTGGGCAAGACCGAAGCGGCCAAGCAGCTGGCCTACATCATGGGCATCGAGCTGATCCGCTTTGACATGTCCGAGTACATGGAGCGCCACGCCGTGAGCCGCCTGATTGGCGCGCCCCCGGGCTATGTGGGCTTTGACCAGGGCGGCCTGCTGACCGAGGCCGTGACCAAGAAGCCGCATTGCGTGCTGCTGCTCGACGAGATCGAAAAGGCCCACCCGGACATCTTCAATGTGCTGCTGCAAGTCATGGACCACGGCACGCTGACCGACAACAACGGGCGCAAGGCCGACTTCCGCAACGTCATCATCGTCATGACCACCAACGCGGGCGCCGAGACCATGAACAAGGCGACGATTGGCTTCACCAACCCGCGCCAGGCGGGCGACGAGATGGGCGACATCAAGCGCCTGTTCACGCCCGAGTTCCGCAACCGCCTGGATGCGATCGTCAGCTTCAAGCCGCTGGACGAGCAGATCATCCTGCGCGTGGTGGACAAGTTCCTGCTTCAGCTGGAACAGCAGCTCGGCGAGAAAAAGGTCGAAGTCACCTTCACCGACCAGCTGCGCAAGCACCTGGCCAAGAAGGGTTTCGATCCGCTCATGGGCGCCCGCCCGATGCAACGCCTGATCCAGGACACGATCCGCAAGGCGCTGGCCGACGAACTGCTGTTTGGTCGCCTCACCGAAGGTGGTCGCCTCACGGTGGATCTGGACGACAAGCAGGAGGTGATGTTGGACATCACTGCGCTGCCCAAAAAAGAAGGCAAGGGTTCCAGGTCCGAGCCGGAAGAGGCCACCGCGGACTGAACACCGGGCTGATGTGGGCTGATTGGGGCCCGTTCTGCATCCGTGCCGAAAAGCCGTTGCTGGAGCAGACGCAACGGCTTTTTGCTTTTTCCGTCAGGAAAACCAGCGTAAAAATGCCGCAGCCGACAGAGCAATCACCGCCAGTGCGGCCAAGCATGACCAGGCGGCGTTCACACCCTGCGTCGACCATCCTGCGGCGAACCTGAGGTAGATGGCGGCCAGAAAAAAACCTGAGGCTGCGCATGCCATTTTCAGAAACAGGGCGGCCGAGGCGATGCCGTGGATGTCCGGCAAACGGCCCTGGAAGGCATAGCTGATGGCGCCTAATGTGGCACCACTGATGGCCTGCAAAGCCCAACCAATCAGCACCAGCCATGCCAGTTGCCGCAAAACGGCCGGACTCTGGCGCGCAGGCCAGAGGGCAAAAATGGCTCCTGCAGTCACAGCAACAGCGCCGAAGTTATGCGCCATCTGCGTGCACGCATACAAAAAGTCCTGCAGTGCCATTCGCAGGAGGTCTTATTGGACCGTGATTTTGTTGCACTGCTCAAGGCCAGTAGGGACATGGGCCCGGGTCACGGCTTTGATGCAGACCTCGTGTGCACCAGACGACAAGGGCTTGAGGTTATGGGTGCCCCTGGCTTCGCGCAAAACCGCTGTTTCCTTGCCATCGACATACAAGTGCACATGGTCGACTTTCGGGCCCGAGACGACTTCGTAAACGACCTGGATCGGGCCGGGTGCATCCAGCATCGCGCCATCAATGGGCGACACCAGTTTGACCGAGCCGGTTTGGGCCAGCGCCGTTGACGCAAACCCCGTAGCGGCCAGCAGCACGGTCGCGGCTGAAATATTCATCATGCTTATCTCCTGTAAGGGGTGTTGAAGATCGGCTGCTGTGGCGCATGCCAGATGCTTTCATTTTGCGATTGCAGACTGCTTGGGTGAGCGGCAGATGTGCCAATGTGTAACGCCCGAAGCTTGTTGCAAGGCTTTGATTTCAGGGCAATCTGTGAGCGATGACAGTGGGTAAGGCCACAGTTATGACAGCACCTTCAAGTGACATCCGGCCAGAGCAGTCGCAGAATGGTTTCGCAGGGGCTTGGATTCCTGCCGTTGGCGAAACCTTCAAGGAGTTCATCATGGACAAGGCAATGAAGAAAACCGTGATCGAAGCGATCAACCGGATTCTGGAACTGGAGTTGGCCGGCGTCGTCAAATACACGCACTACGCCCTGATGGTGTTTGGCTACAACCGCATGCCCATCGTGTCATGGCTCAAGGGCAATGCCGACGAAAGTCTCGCGCATGCCCACAAAGCTGGGGAGATGGTGACCCTGTTGGGTGGTCATCCATCGCTGAAGATCGGCCCACTGCTGGAGACCGAACGGCATGACATCGGCGACATCCTGCGGGAGAGCCTGGAACACGAAAAGACCGCATTGGCGGCCTACTACGACCTGCTCCATATTGCACAAGGTCACTCGGTGCTGCTCGAAGAATATGCCCGCGAGATGATCGTGCTGGAGGAAATGCACCTGGATGCGGTCAACAAGATGCTGCGCAGCCCGGGTGATACCGGGGTGTTCAAGAATCTCTGACTTGAGGGTCAAGACCGCCCGCGTTCAGCGGCGGCGCTTGCTGCCCCCCAGCAGGCTGCCCAGCACCCCACGCACGATCTCGCGGCCAATGGCAGAACCCGCGGTGCGCACGGCGCTTTTGACGACCATCTGGGCAATGCCGTCGCGCTGGCCGCCACGCGGGCCGGTGGTGCCAAACAGCAGGTCCGATACCGCGCCCATCATGCCGCCTTGACCCGAGGCGTTGCCCTCGTGGCCAGCTTGCTCCGCCGGGCTGTGGGCATGGGCGGTGATGTTGGCCTTGAGCATCTCATAGGCTGATTCGCGGTCAACAGCTTGTTCGTACACACCGGCCACCAGTGAGCTTTGCATCAGCGTCTGGCGCTGCTCAGCTGTGATGGGGCCGATCTGGCTGCCCGGCGGCAACACGAAGACGCGCTCGGTCTCGCAGGGTCTGCCCTTGGCATCCAGAAAGCTCACCAGCGCTTCGCCCACGCCCAGCTCGGTGATGGCCGCTTCAATGTCCAGCCCGGCCTTGGGGCGCATGGTCTGGGCCGTGGCCTGCACGGCTTTTTGGTCGCGCGGGGTGAAGGCGCGCAGCGCGTGCTGCACCCGGTTGCCCAGCTGGCCGAGCACGCTGTCGGGGATGTCCAGCGGGTTTTGCGTCACGAAATACACCCCCACGCCCTTGGAGCGCACCAGGCGCACCACCAGCTCGATGCGCTCGACCAGCGCCGCCGGCGCGTCCTTGAACAGCAGGTGGGCTTCGTCAAAAAAGAAGACCAGCTTGGGTTTTTCGGGGTCGCCAATCTCGGGCAGCTGCTCGAAGAGTTCGGACAGCATCCAGAGCAGGAAGGTGGCGTACAGGCGAGGGGCGTTGAGCAATTTGTCGGCCGCCAGGATGTTCACCACGCCCATGCCTTTCGCATCGGTCTGCATGAAGTCCTGAATGTTGAGCATGGGCTCGCCAAAAAACTGGTCGCCGCCTTGCTCCTCGATCTGCAGCAGCCCGCGCTGGATGGCGCCAATGCTGGCCGCGCTGATGTTGCCGTAGGCGGTGGTGAACTGCCGCGCGTTGTCGCCCACATGCTGGAGCATGGCGCGCAGGTCCTTCATGTCCAGCAGCAGCAGGTGGTTGTCGTCGGCGATCCGGAAGACCAGACTCAGTACGCCGGCCTGTGTTTCGTTGAGCCCAAGCATCCGCGAGAGCAGCAGTGGGCCCATGTCGCTCACGGTGGCGCGAACCGGATGGCCTTGCTGGCCAAACACGTCCCACAGCGTGGTGGGGCAGGCCAAGGGCTCGGGCAGCTCTATGCCACGCTCGGCCAGCACCTTGCCCAGTTTGCCACCGATCTGACCGGGCTGGCTGATGCCGGTCAAATCTCCTTTGACGTCGGCCATGAAGACTGGCACGCCGATGCGCGAGAAGTTTTCGGCAAGGGTTTGCAAAGTGACGGTTTTGCCGGTGCCGGTGGCGCCGGTGATCAGGCCGTGTCGGTTGGCCAGGCCAGGCAGGAGCAGGCATTGGGCATGGGCGTTGCGTGCAATCGGCATCGGTTCGGTCATGTTCTGGGCTCCCCAGTCTCAAAAAGTAAAATCCAGGGCAGATTACACCAACACGCAAGGATTTTTCGATGGCTGGCCACAGCAAATGGGCAAACATTCAGCACCGCAAGGGACGTCAGGACGAAAAACGCGGCCGCATCTGGACCCGCCTGATCCGCGAGATCATGGTGGCCGCCCGCACTGGCGGCGGTGACCTCAGCGCAAACCCCCGCCTGCGTCTGGCCGTGGACAAGGCCAAGGCCGCCAACATGCCGGCCGACAACATCAAGCGCAACATCGACAAGGCCACCGGTAACCTCGAAGGCGTGAGCTACGAGGAAATCCGCTACGAGGGCTACGGCATCGGCGGTGCAGCCATCATCGTCGACACCATGACCGACAACCGCGTGCGCACGGTGGCGGAGGTGCGCCACGCCTTTGCCAAACACGGCGGTAATCTGGGCACCGAAGGCTCGGTGGCCTTTCAGTTCAAGAACGTGGGTCAACTGATTTTTGCCCCGGGCACCAGCGAAGACCAGGTCATGGAAGTGGCGCTCGAAGCCGGCGCCGAGGACGTGATCACCGACGACGAAGGCGCCATCGAGGTGCTGACCGCGCCTGGCGACTTCGAGGCCGTGAAAAACGCGCTTGAGGCCGCCGGCCTGAAGCCCGAGGTGGCCGAAGTCACCATGCGCCCCGAAAACACCATCGCCCTGGCCGGCGAGGATGCCGCCAAGATGCAGAAACTGCTGGACGTGCTGGAAGACCTGGACGATGTGCAGAACGTGTTCCACAACGCTGAAATTGACGAATAAGGACCCCCGATGAAAGTACTGGTGGTCGGCGGCGGTGGCCGCGAACACGCGCTGGCATGGAAGCTGGCGCAATCGCCCAAAGTTCAGCAGGTTTATGTTGCGCCCGGCAACGGCGGCACCGCCCGCGACAAGTTGCTGGTCAACGTGCCGATTTCCGATGTGGTGCAGCTGCGCGAATGGGCGCAGGCGAACCAGATCGGTCTGACGGTGGTGGGGCCTGAGGCGCCTTTGGCCGCGGGCGTGGTAGACGAGTTCCGCACCCACGGCTTGCGCATCTTTGGTCCGACGAAAGCGGCTGCCCAGCTGGAAAGCTCCAAGGCCTTTTCCAAAGCCTTCATGCAACGGCACGCGATTCCCACGGCCGAGTTCGAGACTTTCACCGATCCGGTAGCTGCTCATGCCTATGTGGAGCGCAAGGGCGCGCCCATCGTGGTCAAGGCCGACGGCCTGGCCGCCGGCAAAGGCGTGGTGGTGGCCATGACGCTGGCCGAGGCACACGAGGCGATCGACTTCATGTTGGTGGACAACACCCTGGGCGTGACCCACAACGAAGGCGGCGCGCGCGTGGTGATCGAGGAATTTCTGCAGGGCGAGGAAGCCAGCTTCATCGTGCTGTGCGACGGCAAGAACGTCACGGCGCTGGCCACCAGCCAGGACCACAAGCGCCTGCTGGATGGCGACGAAGGTCCCAACACCGGCGGCATGGGTGCCTACTCGCCTGCGCCGGTGGTCACGGCCGATGTGCATGCCCGCGCCATGCGCGAAGTCATCCTGCCCACCATCCGCGGCATGGAAAAGGACGGCATTCCCTACACCGGCTTTTTGTACGCGGGTCTGATGATCGATGCGCAGGGCAAGCCCAGGACGCTCGAATTCAATTGCCGCATGGGTGACCCGGAAACCCAGCCGATCCTGATGCGCCTGAAGTCCGATCTGTTCGATGTGATGATGGCCGCGACCAGCGAAGGCCTCGACAAGATCGAGCTGGACTGGGACCGCCGCGTGG
>Ga0255220_1000154_pt1 | contig 29301 bp, 34 predicted proteins | sample Miss_Colum_RepB__FD_188423 | JGI IMG/M metagenome (GOLD analysis project Ga0255220, IMG submission 188423) | Freshwater microbial communities from Mississippi River, Louisiana, United States - Miss_Colum_RepB_8d | ecosystem: Environmental > Aquatic > Freshwater > River | place: USA: Louisiana...
ACAATCCCGTAGCCGGTGAGTCGCGAGCCGGGATCTATGCCCAGTATCCTTGTCATCGCTTGGCGCTCCCGGAACTTCTACGTCCCGACTCTGTTGTTCAGAGTCTGCCCATGATCTCGTCGGAGATGCTGGCATTGGTGTAAACGTTCTGCACGTCGTCGAGATCCTCTAGATGATCGACGAGTTTCATCAATTTCTCGGCGGTTTCCTGATCGAGCTCAGCCTGGGTAGAGGCCACCATGCTCACCTCAGAGTCGTCGGGGTGAAGCCCCGCTGCTGTCAGAGCGTCTTTTACGGCTCCGAACAATTCGGGCGAAGTCACCACCTCCACACTGCGGTCGTTCATCTGCTGCACATCATCTGCACCGGCGATGAGAGCGACCTCGAACACACTATCTTCATCGACGCCTGGCGCAAAATTGATATTGCCCTTCTTCTCGAACAGATAGGCGACAGAGCCACTGGTGCCCATATTGCCGCCGTGCTTGGAGAACCCATGCCGCACTTCGGCAACCGTGCGATTCCTGTTGTCTGTCAAGGTCTCCACCAGGATGGCAACACCGCCCGGACCATAGCCTTCGTAGACAAGCTCTTCCAGATTCTCGGACTCGAGCGTCCCCGCACCTCTGGCGATGGCACGGTCGATGGTGTCACGCGCCATATTGGCCCCGAGCGCCTTGTCCACGGCAGCACGCAGACGCGGATTGTCAGAGACATGCTCGCCTCCCAGCTTTGCCGCCACGGTCAGCTCGCGAATGAGCTTGGTGAACACCTTGCCACGGCTGAAATCCAGCCGCGCCTTCTTGTGTTTGATATTGGCCCATTTGCTGTGCCCGGCCATCATTCATCCCCGCTGTCACATCTCACTCAGGCAGACTTCTCACCCGCCGCCTGACGCACCTGGATATTGAGTTCGCGCAACTGCTTGGAGGACACAAGGCCGGGCGCATCGGTCAGCGGACATGAAGCTGACTGGGTCTTGGGGAAGGCAATCACCTCACGAATGGACGATGCACCTGTCATCAACATGATCAGACGATCAAGACCGAAGGCGAGACCGCCGTGGGGCGGCGCACCGTAAGACAGCGCATCAAGGAGGAAGCCGAATTTCTCATTGGCCTCTTCATCGCCGATGCCAAGAATCTTGAACACCGACTGCTGCATCGCGGGCTGATTGATACGGATGGAGCCACCACCAAGTTCGGTGCCATTCAGCACCATGTCATAGGCACGAGACAGCGCCTTGAGCGGATCTGCCTGCACTTGTTCCACACTGCACGAAGGTGCCGTGAACGGATGATGCAAGGCGGTGAGACTGCCATCGCTCGCTTCCTCGAACATCGGGAAATCGACCACCCACAAAGGTGCCCAATCTCCCTTGACCATGCCCATGTCGGCGCCGACCTTCAGACGCAACGCGCCGATGGATTCGTTGACGATCTTGGATTTGTCCGCGCCGAAGAACACAAGATCACCGTTCTGCACTCCGAGACGGGCCAGCACGCCGTGCACTACCTGCTCCGGCATGAATTTGAGAATCGGCGACTGCAGGCCTTCGATGCCTGCCGCGAGGTCGTTGACCTTGATCCAGGCCAGGCCTTTCGCGCCATAGATGGAGACGAACTTCGTGTAATCGTCGATCTCCTTGCGACTCAGACGACCACCGTCGGGCACTCGCAGCGCCACAACGCGTGAGGCCGGATCATTGGCCGGCCCGTGGAACACTTTGAACTCCACATCCTTCATCAAATCCGCAATGTCCACCAGCTCCATGGCGATACGCAGATCAGGCTTGTCGGAACCGAAACGACGCATGGCTTCAGCGAAAGTCATGCGCGGGAAAGTGCCGAACTCAACATTCAGATGCTTGCGGAAGACCTGACGGATCATCTCTTCCGTGATGCTCATGATCTGCTCTTCATTCATGAACGACGTTTCAATATCGATCTGGGTGAACTCGGGCTGTCGGTCGGCTCGAAGGTCCTCGTCACGGAAGCACTTGGCGATCTGGTAGTAGCGATCCATGCCCGCCACCATGAGGATCTGCTTGAACAGCTGCGGGGACTGTGGCAATGCGAAGAATTGACCGTGATGCGTGCGGCTGGGGACGAGATAGTCGCGGGCGCCTTCCGGTGTGGCACGGGTCAAAATGGGCGTCTCGATATCCAGAAAGCCGTTCTCGTCCAGATAATTGCGAATGGTGTTGCTGACCTTGGAGCGAAAGCGCAGTCTGTCGGCCATTTCGGGACGTCGCAGATCGATGTAGCGATGGCGCAGTCGAATGTCCTCGCCCACATCCGCATGATCGTCGAGCATAAAGGGCGGCGTGCGCGAGGCATTGAGGATTTCCAGTTGCTTGCCCAGCACTTCGATGCGCCCGGTGCCCATCACGGCATTGCTGGTGCCTTCAGGTCGCAAGCGCACAATGCCGGTGATCTTCAGCACAAACTCGCTGCGCACTGTCTCTGCCAGTGCAAAGCTTTGCTTGGCATCCGGATCGAACACGATTTGCGCGATCCCTTCGCGGTCGCGCAGATCAATGAAGATCACCCCGCCATGATCACGACGTCGATGGGCCCAGCCGCACAGAACGACTTGCTGTCCGACATGTTCTTCATTCAATAGCCCGCAATAATGACTGCGCATAACTGGTACCTGTGTTTGATCTGAGAATGCGTTGATCCGGCCGCCCGTCACCCGGTCGCGTCAGGAGGCGACAGCAGTGGTCGCCGCAGGGGTGGGTCCGGAATCAGAATCCTGCGTGCCATGCCGGCGCTTGCCGGTCTTGAAATCTGTTTCATACCAGCCACCGCCCTTCAGGCGAAAGCTGCTTGCCGAGACTTGCTTCACCAACCCGCTCTGCTGACAGGCGGGGCACTGCGTCAAGGGGGCGTCACTGATCTTCTGCAGCGCTTCAAGTTGATTGCCACACTGACTGCACCGATATTCGTAAATAGGCATAAGCGACAATTTCCTCCATCCAGCTTGCTGAACTCGAACCACTCCCGGACTCACGAATGCCGGGTCTCGCGCAAGCGCCGCAGTATACCCTAACTAGCGACACTCTGGCAGCCCCGAAGCAGCGTCCATGGCAACGCAATAGGTGCTCTTTTCAAGGACTTTCTGAATCATCCGCAATGCCTCGAACACGCTTCTTCCGGCCGGATTAGTGCTTGCGGCTGCCAGGCAAAAACTATATAAATGAGTCCCCACTGAGGCGCCAACGGAATGCAAAACGCCAACACAAAAAGTATCGGAGTTCATCCTGGGGTTCTCCCCGCATCGGGGACAACAAAAGTCTCAACCTTCATTACACATCAATAAGAGAACGGGCATGGCTGTAGAAAAGACTGTATCTGCTAAACCCAAGAAGACCACATCGACTGCGGCCAAGACCGCAGCCATTCAGGAAAAATATACCAAGACTGCGATTCTCAACGAAATTTCCGAGAATACAGACTTGACCCGCAAGCAGGTGTCCGCCGTTCTTGACGAACTGACCAGCATCATCGAACGACACCTGAAAAAGCGTGGCGTCGGCGAATTCACCCTTCCTGGTCTGTTGAAGATCAAGTCGGTGAAGCGTCCTGCTCGTCCCGCGCGCAAGAATGTCCCGAATCCGTTCAAGCCGGGCGAATTCATGGACATCGCAAAGAAGCCTGCAACAACCCGTGTCAAGATTCTGCCATTGAAGAAACTGAAGGACTTCGCCGAGTAAGACGCTGCCACGCCGGCGCAAGCCCCGTGCTGGAACGCGAGCGAAGCACACGAAGGACCACGCAGAAAGGCAGCCTCCGGGCTGCTTTTCGCATTTTTGCCAACCCATCATCGCCATACACGAGTCTGATCACATCATGCGCGCCAGCCAGTATCTCATTGCCACACTCAAGGAAACCCCGGCCGATGCCGAGGTTGTGAGTCATCAACTCATGGTCAGGGCCGGTCTGATCCGCAAGCTGGCCACCGGCATGTACACCTGGCTTCCTGCCGGATTGCGTGTGCTGCAGAAAGTCACCGGCATCATCCGCGAGGAGATGAACCGTTCGGGCGCGATGGAAGTCTCCATGCCAGTGGTGCAGTCCGCCGATCTGTGGATCGAGTCAGGACGCTGGGACAAGATGGGCCCCGAATTGCTGCGTTTCGTCGACCGCCACGGTCGCGACTTCTGCCTTGGTCCGACCCACGAGGAAGTCATCACCGATCTCATACGCAACGAACTCAACAGCTACCGTCAGCTGCCCGCAAATTTCTATCAGATCCAGACCAAGTTCCGTGACGAGCGCCGCCCTCGTTTCGGCGTCATGCGGGCTCGCGAATTCCTGATGAAGGATGCCTACTCCTTTCACAGCAGCGAGGCTTCTCTACAAGAGACCTATGACCTGATGCATCGCACCTACTGCCGCATCTTCGAGCGTCTGGGTCTGGAGTACCGCCCGGTGCTGGCCGACTCCGGCAATATCGGCGGCAGCATGTCACATGAATTCCACGTGCTGGCGGACTCGGGCGAGGACGAGATCGTCTTCAGCACAGCCAGCCAGTACGCCGCCAATATCGAGATGGCCACGGGCCAGCTGCCCGATCTGGATTTCTGCTCCGCCCAAATCCCGGCATCCAGCGCACAGGCAGTCGCCACCCCGGGCGCCCATGCCATCGAGGACGTGGCCAGGCTGCTGGGCAGGGAGACACGCCGCCTCGTGAAGACCCTGGTGGTCAAGGGCGTGGTGAGCGAGGAGAACCCGAGTGGCCTGGTGGCCTTGTTGATTCGCGGGGATCAGGACATCAACCCGGTCAAGGCCGAGAAGCTGGCCCAGGTCGCCTCCCCCTTCACGCTGGCCGAAGACAGCCAGATTGCCGCCGCGCTCGGCTGTCAGCCCGGCAGCCTCGGCCCTGTCGCCCTGTCGATTCCCGTCATTGCCGACTACAGCGTGGCGAGCCTGGTGAACTTCGTCTGCGGCGCGAACCGTGATGGCTTCCATCTGGTCGACGCCAACTGGGGCAGCGAGTGCCGCTTCGACAGCAGCGCCGACATCCGCAAGGTGCGCGAGGGCGATCTCAGCCCGGACGGCCAGGGCACCCTGTCCATCAAGCGCGGCATCGAAGTGGGTCACATCTTCCAGCTGGGTACCAAGTACAGCGAGGCCATGAACGCCACCTATCTGGACGAGAATGGCAAGACCCAGATCATGATCATGGGCTGCTATGGCATCGGGGTGAGCCGCATCGTCGCCGCCTGCATCGAGCAGAGCCACGACGCCCAGGGCATTATCTGGCCGGACAATATCGCGCCCTTCCATGTGGCGGTGATTCCGCTCAATGCCCACAAATCCGACGCTGTGCGCGTACTCAGCGAGCAGCTGAGCGAGCAGCTGGAGCAGGCAGGTTTCGAGGTGCTGCTGGATGATCGCGACAAGAAGACCAGCGCCGGGGTGAAGTTCGCCGACATGGAGCTCATGGGCATGCCACACAGGATTGTGGTGTCCGAGCGCGGCATCGAGCAGGGCATGCTGGAGTACAAGTCCCGGAGTGCCCCGGAAAGCGAACTGGTGTCGGCCGACGGCATCGTGGCCTTCCTGAAGTCACGCCTGAAGGGCGTCTGAGCCCGAGACCTCGAGGAGCGCAATCACATGCAGACCCCGCAGACTCCGTACATCCTGGTGCTTTACTACAGTCGCACCGGCGCTACCCAGGAAATGGCCCGCCTGATCGCCCGGGGTGTCGAGCAGGCAGGCCCAGGCGTCGAAGCCCGACTGCGCACGGTGCCGGCGGTTTCGCCTGTCAGCGAAGCCTCCGCGCCGGCGGTTCCGGCAAGTGGCGCGGTGTACTGCAGCGAAGACGATCTGCGCCATTGCGCCGGCCTGATCCTGGGCAGTCCGACCCGCTTCGGCAACATGGCCGCCCCGCTCAAGCACTTCCTCGACAACACCGGCGCGCTCTGGCTCTCGGGTGCATTGATCAACAAGCCGGCGGCCGTGTTCACCTCGACCTCGAGCCTGCACGGCGGTCAGGAATCCACTCTGCTGAGCATGTTCATGCCCCTGCTGCATCACGGCATGGTGCTTTGCGGTCTGCCTTACAGCGAGCCGCAGCTGATGGCCACACAGTCGGGTGGCACGCCTTATGGTGCCAGTCATCACGCGGGTGCCGACGGCAAGCGCCGCCTGGACGACGACGAAACCGCCCTGTGTCTGGCGCTGGGCCGACGGGTTGCCAGCCTTGCCCTGAAACTGCGGGCCTGACGGTCCGTCGGAGCGTGCGGCCGATCAAGACCGAGGAGAAACATTGATGCAGAATCTGGAATCCCCCACCGCCGAGTCACAGCCACCCAGGCTGATCGAGGAGTCCCACCGAGCTGTCGTCTACAGCTATGGCAGCCTGTTGGCGGTTTTCGTGCTGTACTCACTGTGGCAAATCATCAACGGCGGCAATGCCGTGGCAGTGCTGGTGCTGCTGATCATCAAGACACTCCCCCTGGTGATCTTCATTCCCGGCCTGCGGGTGAGACGCCTGCGCACCTATGCATGGCTGTCCTTCGTCTCGCTGCTTTATTTCATTCAATCCGTGCAGACAGCCTTCACTCAGGACGCGCGGCTCTACGGGATAGTCTGCACCTTGATCATCGCGACGCTGTTCTGTGCGCTGGTGGTGCATATCCGCAGCTATCGCGGTTTCTACAAGGTCTCGTTCTGAAGCAGATCGCGCACCAGCGCGACGCTGATCCTGCGCTGGCGCTGCAGGGAATGGGAGTCGAGTCGCTCGAGCAGGGCAAACAACTCGGTATTGCTGCGTGCAGTGCGCTGCAGAATATAGCGTGCCACCTCTTCCGACAGCTCCAGCCCGCGACGCGAGGCCCGCTTGCGCAGCGCCTGACACTTGTCCTCGTCGTCTGGCTCCAGCAGCTGAAACGCCACGCCCGACTGCAGCCGTGACAGCAGGTCCGGCAGCACGAATGCAGCCTCGCGCGGCGCCGTTCGCGCTGCCACCAGCAGACGCGTGCCACTGTCACGCAGCCTGTTGAACAGATGGAACAGGGCTTGCTCCCAGTCCGCTCGTCCGGCGATGGCATCCACATCGTCCAGACAGATCAGGTGCAATGACTCCAGACCCAGCAGTATGTCGGGATGCCACTCGTCATGTTGACGCAGTGGTACATAGAAGCTGGCGGCCCAGGGCTGCACCCCGTCGGCTGTCATGTCCTGCTGACACATGGCCTGCAGAAGATGACTGCAGCCCGCCCCGGGGGTGCCCCACAGCCAGGTGAACTGTGCCAGAGCAGCCGGTTCCTGCAGATAATTCACCAAGGCGCGGTTGGCAGCGGTGACATGAAAATTGTCGAAGGTGGCGGCGTCATCGAGCGCAATCTGCAGCGCCAGCTGGCGGGGCTGCAGCATCTCAGCGGACCCAGCGCAGGTGCAGCAGCGGCTGCTCCGGGGCGACGCCTGGCACGCTGAGCGGCTGCAAATCGCGCCCCAGGGCAATGAATTCGGTGAACAGAAATGGCGTGGCCAGCAGTCGCACATCGAGTTCGATGGCGGCACCATCCAGCAGAGCAGCCGCCGCAGTATCCACTACGGCCAGCGAGTCCATGTAAGCCATCAGGTCCACGTAGTCACGCGCGCTGTCCATGCCTTCCACGCGCACGCGCACGCGGGCATCAGCCGGCGCCTGCATGCTGTTGAAGGCGTAATGGGCCGCGAGCTGACCAGTGATGCGGTTCATGGTGCCTAGCGTCAGCACGGCCAAGTCCCGTTCGAAAGCGTCAAAGCTCTCGACGCTGTCGCGAAACAGGAACTGCCACAAACCCACCAGATCGCCCGTTGGGGATTCGAGCAGCCGCCCCGCCAGGATGGCATCCGCGCCGTAACGGGCGCTGGCACTGCGGATGCGCGTCTCGTCAAGGCTCCAGGCCACATCCGCCGGCAGATTGCGGCGATCCTCCAGATCCATCACCGGCAGCAACATCGGCAGGCCGCGCACCCGGGAGAATTCGCGCACGATGTCCAGCATGGGGTGTTCGGAATCCGCACTGAGCACCTCACGCACACCAACGGCGTTCTGCACCGTCAGCCAGAGCATCACCACGGGCCTTTCGCGATCCCACACCGGCACGCCGGAGGTCATCAGTGCCTGGTTCAACAACGCGCTGTCGAAGCTGATGCGAATGAAGGTACGTGCTGGCGCGGCGCTGGAGTCCGTGCGGTAGCTGACTTCCTGCACGTAGCTCTGGGCATCACGCACAACGCGTTCGATGGCGGAGTTGCGCAGATGCTGCTCATCGCCCGTGACCTTGCGTACCACGGCCGCCAGGCCCTCGCGATAGGCGCGCAGACGCTCGGCATCCCCCTGATCCTGCACCACGATCTCCTGCTCATAGAGACCGGAGACAAGCAAGGCCTGCGCCGGCAGAGCAGACAGCGCGGCGACGAAGAGGCTGAGACAGAGCAGGCGGCGAGCGATCTGGAGGAGATTTTTCATGCGCGGCATCATACCCGATCCTCCCTGCCATGACACGCCAACGGCCCAGCTGCTAGAATCCGCGCACTTCCTGACCAGCATACGGACCCCCTCATGAGCCAGCACAGCAATCACTCTTCCACTCCCTCACTGAGCTACAAGGACGCCGGTGTCGACATCGACGCGGGCGATGCGCTGGTCGAACGCATCAAGTCCGTGACCCAACGCACCCGCCGCCCGGAAGTGCTGTCCGGCCTCGGCGGCTTCGGCGCCCTGTGCGAGATCCCTGCCGGGTATCGACAGCCGGTGCTGGTCTCGGCCACCGATGGCGTGGGTACCAAGCTCAAGCTGGCCATCGAGATGGGCAAGCACGACACCATCGGCATCGACCTGGTGGCCATGTGCGTGAACGACCTCATCGTGTGCGGCGCCGAGCCCCTCTTCTTCCTCGATTACTACGCCACCGGCGGACTCAATGTGGACGAAGCGGCCCAGGTGGTCACCGGCATCGGCGAAGGCTGCGTGCAGGCGGGCTGCTCCCTGATCGGTGGCGAAACGGCCGAGATGCCCGGCATGTACAAGAAGGAAGACTATGATCTGGCCGGCTTCGCCGTCGGCATCGTAGAGAAGAGCGAGATCATCGAGAACGAGCGCGTGCAGCCCGGCGATATCCTGATCGGCATGGCCTCTTCCGGCGCGCACTCCAACGGCTACTCGCTGATCCGCAAGGTGCTGGAAGTCAGCAGCACACCGCTCAGTCAAGCCTTCGCCGGCCGCACCATCGGCGAGGTTCTGCTGGAACCCACGCAAATCTACGTCAAGGCCATTCAAGCCCTGAAAGGTCACGCCAGTGTGCACGGCCTGGCTCACATCACCGGCGGCGGCATCGTGGAGAACCTGCCGCGGGTGTTGCCCGAGGGTGTGCAGGCCGTCATCGATCTGGGCAGCTGGCAGCGCCCGCAGATCTTCCAGTGGCTGCAGAGCAAGGGGAACATCGCCGACGCCGAGATGCTGCGCACCTTCAACTGCGGCATCGGCATGATCGTCTGCGTCAGCGCCGCTGACAGCGACAAGGCTCTGGCGATCCTGCAGCAGCACAACAAGGGCGCCACTGTCATCGGCCGCATTCAGGCCTGCGCTGCCGAGGCCCGTCCGGTCGTCCTGGAAGGCAGCCCGCGATGAGCCAGGTGCCCTGCCCGATCGTCGTTCTGATCTCCGGCAACGGCAGCAATCTGCAGGCCCTGATCGACCAGAGCGCCGCCGGTGGCTATGTTATCTGCGGTGTGATCAGCAACAAGGCAGACGCCTACGGTTTGCAGCGCGCCGCCAGCGCGGGCATTGCCACGCGAGTCATCCGGCACCAGGACTTTCCCGATCGCGAGAGTTTCGATCGTGCTTTGATGGAACAGATCGACAGCTTTTCCCCCGCCCTGGTGGTCCTGGCCGGCTTCATGCGCATTCTCAGTGCCACATTTGTCAGCCATTACGCGGGACGCATCCTCAATATTCACCCCTCGCTGTTGCCGGACTATCGCGGCACCCATACCCACGAGCGGGTGCTGGAAGCGGGCGAGAAGGAGCACGGCGTCAGCGTGCATTTCGTGACCGAGGAACTGGACGGTGGGCCCGTGGTGCTGCAGGCCGTGGTGCCCGTGCTGGCCGAAGACACCCGCGATGCGCTCGCGGCGCGCGTTGCCCGGCAGGAACACCGGATCTACCCGCGGGCCGTCGGCCTGTTTGCCGCCGGAAGACTGCGCATGCAGGGCAAAGCGGCCTGGCTGGATGGCGAGCCTCTGGCCGCCTGCGGCCTGCGCGAGGACGCCTCATGAGTTCACTGCGCATTGCTGCCCTGGGACTGGCCTTGCTGGCCGGCGCGTCGCCCTCAGCCCAGCCGGCACCGGCGGAACCTGTGCTGGCTCTGGAACCTCCCGTCTTCGAAGCACGTTATCTGGCCGAAGCCATGGGCCTGAATGCCACCGCCCATCGGGTGCAGACGCGCAGCGAGGACGGCCTCTACACCCTGGAGAACCGCCTGCGTCTGACTTTGCTGGGGGCCACGGTGGGCACTGTCACCGAGACCAGCGCCTTCCGCTGGCAGGATGGCCGGGTGATGCCCGAGCGCTATCGCTACAGCCAGACCGGCTTGAGTGCCCGCGAGGAAACCGTGGACTTCGACTGGCAGACCATGCGCGCGCGCAGCAGTCGCGATGGGGACTTCTGGACGCTGCCGCTCGCCAGCGGCGTCCAGGACAAGCTCAGCTACAGCCAGAATCTCCGCACCGACATCGACGCACGCGGCCTGACACAGATGCATTACGCCATCCTCGACACCGACGAGATCGAGGAACAAGTGTATGACCTGGTGGGAGAGGAAACGCTGCAGACCCCGGCGGGCGCGCTGCCAACAGTGAAGATCGAGCGCGGGCGCACCGGCAGCAGCAGTCGGCGCACCACTGTCTGGCTGGCCCGGGAATGGCACTATCTGCTGGTACAAGTGGAACAGGTCAGCGAGTCCGGCAATCTGACACGCCTGACCCTGGAATCCGCCACCGTCAACGGTCAGATCCTGCAGACTCGCTAATGCCTTGGTTGCGCAGGCGATGGCCAGTGCTGCTGCAATGCCTCCCAGCGCGGCAAATCCTCGGGCCTGTCCACATCCCAGCGCGGTTCCAGTTCCACCCAGTCCAGCCCCGCTGCCCGCATGCGCTCGCGGCTGATCTGCATCAGCTGTGGGCTGCCCCAGGGCATATCGCTGAACAGACAGTCAGGCACCTGGCGCAGCCCCAGCAATACATAGCCACCATCCTCCGCAGGACCGAACACGATCTGCGCACCTTCCCGAAGATGCTGCAGTGCCTGCTGCAGATAGGCGCCGTCCACCGCCGGGCAGTCGGCTCCCACCAGTACCACGCAGGACGAGCGCTGCAGCACCCGGCGCGCGCAGTCCGCCATGCGGGCGCCGAGATCTCCTTCGGCCTGACGATATATATCCTTTATATTACAAATTGATGTGAACACCTCTTCATGCAGAGAATCACCTTCAAGCGAACCATCGCCCACCGCCACCCAGAACTCCAGCGGGCACAGCGCCGCCGCGTCCAGATTGCGAAAGACAAACTGAATCAAGGACTTGTGAAGATCAAGCGCGCCCGTTTCTCCCAGCAGCGGCTGCAGACGCGTCTTCACCGCGCCGCGCCGGGGCGTCTTGGCGAAGACGGCAGTCACAGCCTCTGAAAATGGTATTTTCCCCTTTTCATTCATTGGCTTGTCACTTCTTCTTCAAGTACATGTCGCGCAGCCTGACTGGACTCGCGCCCAGCATATAAAGCAGCCGCAGCCACCACATCAGCAGCACCGTGCGCGCGATGCCATGCTGTTCCCAGCGGCGGCTGGAGGTCGTCACGCGCTCGCGCAGACACAGCGGCCGCGAAAGCCGGCGCAAGGTCTTGGTGATTGCCACGTCTTCCATCAGCGGAATGGCCGGAAAGCCGCCGATGGCGTGAAACAGCCCTGCCCGCAGGAACAGCGCCTGGTCGCCTGTGGCCACACCCGAGGCGCGCGAGCGCAGATTGATCATGGTTTCGATCAGCCGGAACGCCGGGTGCGTGCCACTCAGGCAGACATCGAAGCGCCCCCACTGCACGGCCGGCTGCGCGAAGGCCTGTTGCAACAGCACGATGGCTCCCTCGGGCAGACGCGTGTCGACATGCAGGAAAACCAGCACATCGCCGCTGGCCAGTGCAGCACCGGCATTCATCTGCAGCGCCCTGCCCGCCGGGCTGTGCACAAGTTTGTCAACCAGCGGTGCTGCCAGCGCGGGGCCTTCGTCGGTGCTGCCGCCGTCCACCAGAATGAGTTCGTGTCCCGCCTGTCTCGCCGCCTGCAGCAAGGGCAGATGCGCCTGCAGACTGCGGGCTTCGTTGAGCACGGGAATGATGATGCTGAGGCGGGGTGGCAACACGATGAGCGGGGGTTCCTGGGCGAGGTGAGCCGGATTCTATGCCAGCCCCGATGCAAAGAACATCGGGCGAAAACGGCGTAGTGGCTGTGATACTGCTCACTTTGCACCCACTTTCGCCACCATCAGGGCTGGCCAGCACTGGGCGAAAGCAGGATAATGCGCGCCGTGTCAAGCCGCCGACCAGGCGCATATTTTCCAGTTCACGGGGCAATGAAACGGCACACAGGCCGTTCTTAATCTCAAGGAGCCATTGTCTGATCCAACGACCCGCGTGGTTGCTGCCACGAGGGGCCCACACCCGGGACCCGTCACGATCAGACCAGCAGACGCAATGAACGTTGAAAATTTTTACATTATTGCCACAGCCCCGAACGAGCCCACTCTGCAAGTGAACATCTCCGGCCCCTATCTGACCCGGCAGGCAGCGGAAGCTGATCTGACGGCGGCCATCGGGGAAGCGGTAGGTCTGGACCCTGCAGCGAAGGACTACGTCTACATCATCTCCAAGATCGCCTGCCAGAAGCCTGGCGTGATCCAGCACATGGCCTGCCACATGGGTCAGCGTCTGTAAGAGGAGTGTGACGGGGGAACGTGCGCAGCAGCCATCGCCACAGGCTGCATTGAAACGAGAGAGAGGTTTTCGCTGTGAAAAATCTGGATCCGCTTCATCACATCAGCATCATCGAATCCCGCGGCACCAATTGCGCCTGGGTCCGCATCCGTTACGACGACAAGCAATTCCAGGAATCCTTCCCCTTCCGCCGCTACGGCGGCAAGGAAGCGGCCATCGCCGCTGCCATCAAGCGCCGTGACGAAGAAGGCCGCCGCATCTACGGCGAGCACTGGCCCTTCACCAAGTTCAGCCCGCGCAAAGTCTCACCGCTCAACTCCTCGGGCGAGATCGGCGTGAGCTATTCCGAGAGCGACCACGCCTGGGTGGCCACCTGGCAGGAGAACGTCGACGGCCGTCGCCGCCAGCGCAATGCCTATTTCTCCATCGCCAAATACGGCGACAAGAAGGCCCGCACGATGGCTGTGCAGCGCCGCCGCGCCGAGGTGGAGAAGAACAGGATCGGGTCACCAGCCCAGGCGCGGGCCTGACCCTGGAAGCCGATTTGTCTGTGGAAGCTGCTTTGCCTGTGGAAACTGCCATGCCTGTGGGAGCTGGCTTGCCAGCGAACCGATTCCGGATTTCGCGTGCTATACTCCGCGCCCTGTCCAGACAGCCAGACCCTGCAACACCCCCCACCTCTGCTCCGGTGGCACAGCTGGATAGCGCGGTCCCCTCCTAAGGGACAGGTCGCAGGTTCAAATCCTGCCCGGGGCACCAAATCCCTGTAATGACCCAGTGATTTCCTGCTCAGGTAGTCTTCACCGACATAGTGGAGATACCCATGAGCAACATGCAAGACGACGACATCAAGCGCTGGACCGCCAAGCGCAAGTCCGCCCTGGTGCTGGACATCATCCAAGGCAAGGCTACCGTAGCCGAAGTCAGCCGCCAGTTTGATCTGCCACCAGCCGAAATCGAGGACTGGGTTAGCCAAGCCAAGGCCGGCATGGAGAACTCTCTGCGAGCCAAGCCGGAAGATGTGCGCGAGCAGTACGAGCGCGAGATCAAGAAGCTGCAGGAAGCATACGGCGAGGCCAATCTGGAGTTGCGCGCCAGCAAAAAGCTGGATGCCCTGCTGGGCAGGGACGAGAGCTGATCGACCGCGTGCGGCAGGGCTTGAAGGACGAAGGCTACAGCGTGTCGGTCAGCCCGTTGTGCCGTTGGTTTGAAGTCCAGCGTCGGACTTTTTACTACCGCGCTCCCAAGACGGCGCCGAAGGTACTTGAAATACTGGCAGCACCGATCAAGGCATTGATCGAGCAGAAGCCGTCCTTTGGTTACCGCGCGGTGGCAGGCTTGCTGGAGATGAACAAGAACAGGGTACAGCGCATTTTCCAGCTGAAGGGTTGGCAGGTGCGCACGCGCGCCATCGGGCATCGCGTGGCCAACCTCTAAAGCTGAGAATGGACAATGGGCCGCAGTTCATCTCGATCACTTTGGCACAATGGGCTGAAGAGCACGGCGTGGAGCTGGAATTCATCAAGCCGGACAAGCCAATGCAGAATTCCCATGTCGCGAACGGTTCAACAGAACATACCACGACGAAGTTCTCGATACGTATGTGTTCAAAACGTTGAACGAGGTTCGAGAGATAACGCGGAACTGGATACGAGAATACAACGAATAGCGTCCGCACGACTCACTGAGCGATCTGACTTCGTGGGAGTATTTGGCTGAACACCCTGGGACGGTGTAACAAAAACAGAGAGGTTTACATGAGTCTGCAGTGCCGCTATGGCGCGGTCGTGCTATGAGTGTCCGCATTATGGGCTGGGATGACAGATGATCTACCGGATCGCGCTGACGGCGTTGATCGCTTTGTTCAGTGTCTATGCAACTTGGATCGAACCTGCTTGGATCAAGGTCAGTGTCCACAAGACGCGGTCAACCGAGATCCAGGATGCTGTGCGAGTCGTCCAACTATCCGATCTACATATCCAAAAGATAGATAAGCGTGAACTGGCGGTTCTCGATCAAGTCAAACGGCTTACACCAGATTTATTGGTGCTTTCCGGGGACGTCATTGACAAGGCAGATCGTCTGCCCGAATTGCATGCATTTCTTGCAGCATTGGAGGGGATTCCCACGGTGGCAGTGTTAGGCAATTGGGAGTATTGGTCTGGTGTTGATCTAGGGGCGCTAAGCCAGGAGTACGAGCACCACGGGGTACGGCTTTTGGTGAATGACCGCACTTCCTATCAAGTTCGTCAACGGGGGCTACAGGTCGTAGGTATTGATGATTTTACGGCAGGCCAACCCGACTACGGGATATTTAAAGATCGAATCGAAGAAGACATCGCGGTACTAGTGCAACACTCACCAGGCTATTTCAGTAATTTGCCGGCGGATATCAGTTCCAGCCAATTCGACCTATGTTTAGCGGGGCATACTCATGGCGGTCAAATTGCTCTTTTTGGACGGCCACTATGGAAGCCCCCGGGAAGCGGATCCTTTACGTCTGGTCTATACGATACGAAAGCTTGCAGACTCTTCGTGTCAAGGGGTATCGGCACGTCGCTGCTTCCCATCCGATTTGGAGCGCGGCCAGAAATCGCGGTATTCGATCTCTGAAATACACTTTGGACATGATCTGGACAAAACACTTTGCACATTTCAGGGACTGACCTGCGAATCCGAAAACTCTCAGCGCGTTGTCTAGCTTAAACCGGGGAATTGTCGGAAGCTTTGGATGGTCAAAGATCAACCCTCTCATTTCTGATTAGTGCCAATGCCCTTTTGTACTTTCTCTGCCTCAATAAGTCGTCTTCACTCACAGCAGAAATACGTTTCATATCCATGTTATGTTCAATATCTGCAATTTTTACTCTCCTACCGATAGGATTTTTTTTCACTCTTCTTATAAATGCGAAGTAGTCTGTATCCTCGGGAGACTTGGTCACTGATCTTAATGCTTCAATAATCTCTTCTGAAAACCCTTCATCTACAAGTCGCTCAAACGTCCACTCGGAGTCCTCGACGACATCGTGTAACACACCTACTATTTTTTCGGCATCCGACTCTAATGCATGCATGACGGCGAGTGGGTGCAATACATAAGGACGCCCACCCTTATCTACCGAACCTTTATGTGCCTGTACGGCAATTTCGATGGCTCTCTCTAAATTCACGTGTAATCCCCCTGTCTAGAACCCCATGTTGTCCATTTGCCGGGATAGTTCCTCGCGAGTAAGGCCCGGACGCTCCTCTAGTATCTCGTCCATCAGTTCATCCCTGAAAGATCTTCCTCGAGATTGCAAGGCCAAGCCTTTTACTGGCGTTACTGGAACGGTAATTAGGTCATCACTCTGTAACGGTATACCCAAGCGGGAAAGACCGACGAGCGCCTGATCCAAGATAACTTCGGGTGCGTTTTCTTTGCGTTCGTGCGGCATATGGTTGCTCCGTAATTTTTGACTTTTACCCCTAGTATTCGTCCTGCTCTTGAATCGCCAACCGAGATACTGTTCCGCAGTTTGAAAACTGAGTGGGTGCCGGCACTCGGATACAGCAATGAAGCGCAGGCAAAAAGGATCTTGGGATATATCTGATGGACTATTTCATCTAGGTCAGACTGCACGTTTACAACAACGGATTGCCACCGGCAAAGGCTGAGAAACTATCTGAAAGGTTCTCCGGTTTTTGTTGACCACTACAAGCAACGATTGCAGTAGGAGGCAATAGCGCCACGGATATCTTGCTGAACCAAGTCAAATACGCCAGGTATCCGTTTCTGTGTATTTTCATCCATGTAGGTGTCCCTGCGAACTTCTATCATCACAGATTCGACCTGTTTATCGAGATGGTACCAACGATGAGGAACCAGGGCCCCAGCAAAGGGAATGTTCACCGATACGCTTCGGCTAGCGCGTTCAAAGTAATTTATCAGCCAGTTAGTGAGCTTTTGGGGTGTGTGATAATCGTCAGTCCCGATGCAAATATCCGGTCGATTCGCATTTTGCAAGCTTTCATACGGAAGCGCTTTTTCAGGATAACTGTGGCAGTCGATGATCAGGCAGTGACCGTGGCATCTCAGCGCTTGATCCACAGCGTTGGCAAGTTGCCTGTGATGAGGATAGTACCAGTCGTCCAGTAACGCCTGCCTTTGCGCCTGACTTATTGGTTTTCGCAGTGTTTCAGCATCATGGGTCTGTGTGTAGACAACTCCCATCCCTACGTTGCTCATGGGCTCGAGGGTGTCATCTTCAAATCGCTCCACATCGACTACAAGCCTGCTCACTGGTGCAGCGACAACTTGGCAACTACTCACGCCTTTTGCAAACAAGTCGTGGGTGTGGTGGTCAGTCATTTTCAGTATTTCATCATCCAGTTCAGCGTCGCTCAGCGCAAACTGGTCTCTTACTTTGGAGGGTATGCAGGTGGAATCGTGCGGAATATGCAACACAACCCAATTCGGCAACGTTGTCAGGCGGCGATTGTGCGAAGAGACAACATACCTGCGTGAGAATATCGGATCGTTCGGGTCATTTGCCAACGACCAGGTCCCCTTAGCCATACGCCGCCTCCGGGTCTGTTATGTCTAAAACCTCGGCCTTAAGGCCCAAGCCTAGCGATTGCCATTCCTCCTCAGCCAGCTCAAAACCGACAGCAGCAAATTCCGCACGCAGTTCCACTGGTGTAAACGTTCCAGCATACTGACGATCTCTGGGAGCATCCTCGGTTGAACAATACAGTTCCCAACGTTTACCTTCCTCGATCCTTTTTGCCCAGTAATGTGTGCGCCAGTCACACCCTGGCATAGAGGCATACGCGTGCTCACCAAGGTAGAACACGCTTTTGCGCGTGCGAGCGGCAACACGGCTGATATAGCCTGGATGGGACTGTATTGATGAGATAATTGCAGACATAAAAAACCCCCAGTGAGAAACTCAGTGGAGGCTGACGCTGTAGTTGCCTTGCGGCCACATTTCCTTCACGGGGTACCACCTTGCTCAGCTGCAGGTTGGCGGGGCGTCAGCCCTCTCTCAATGTGTTTACAGAATCGTCTCATTGCTGGAAAAAGTCAATACCAGCGAACCTTCGTGGAAAACGGCGAGGCAGTTTTAAGTTCTCACTATACTGACAACAACCAACGGAGGAGTCGCTTCTCACACGATTCAGACCCAGTTATTCCTCACAGTCCAAGTAGTTGGATGACAGACAGCGAATGGCTTGCGCCTGCGCTCTGTCTCGTGCCTTTATCGAAATTCGATAATGCATGATGTCAGTTCCTTCTGAACCCAATGATTCACCTTGCGCTTCTGCCACAGCGAACCACAGGTATGCTTTAGACACACTTTGTGCAACACCCATCCCATGGAAGTAGCTCAATCCAAGATTCAATTGCGCAAGAGCATTACCCTGCAGGGCAGCCAGCCGATACCATTTCACTGCCTCTTGATCGTTTTGAGCCACAGCGACTCCGCGCCTGAAATATTCCGCAAGATGAAACTGAGCGGTTGAATCGCCCTGCCTCGCTGCCAATTCAAACCAGCCATATGCTTGGGTATCGCTTGGCTCTACACCCTCTCCTCTTGAGTGCATCAAGCCCAGACTTGATTGAGCACCGGCATTCCCTTGCGCGGCTGCCAGACAATACCAATTCAAGGCATCGTCATAGCTTTTCTCTACACCTCGCCCGAAATAGTACATATTGCCAAGAAAAGCTTGAGCGTCAGCGTTACCTTGATCTGCTGCCAATCGAAACCACTTCGCTTCTTCCTTCTCGTCTGCTTCTACGCCACTACCCATCCCGAACATCATGCCCAATAGTAATTGAGCGGAGACATCTCCCGCTTCAGCCTGAGTTTTGATGTTCTCAATGTCAGGCTGAGCAAGTACTGACACGGGTGCGCTCAGCGCTACAAGCATGAAAAGAGATTTCATTCCCCTTGTCATCTGGAATCTCCTGGTTCATCGCGCCACAAAAAAGCCAATTAACTCTCCCAGTAGTCCCTCAACTTTATTCTTGCGTCGATAGATTTCTTGCGCTTCTCGTCTCCACCATCAGTGTTCGTCATTCCCAGCTCACTGATGCTGAAACGGCGTTTCATCCCATTGTTGACTTGAGTGGTAATGACAAAATTGCCATCGATATCGATTACCTTGTACTCCTTGCCATGAACTTCAATCATGCAGTCAAGTTCGACAGCCTTGCCGTTCTTGTCAATGATCATATAGCCCGCCTCCGTACAGTGAGCGTGGTTGAATGGATACGATGAATGGATGTTCCAGCAGGCTATCTCAAAGCGAAATGGAAGGGTTAAAAATTTTTTATATTATTGTTTTTAATATATTTTTTACTCTCCACCGTCCTGTCAGAGTGTCTCTGGCGGGCAAAGGGATGGCCTCCACACTGAAGATTGTAACTACAGAGATACCTTGAGTCCCTGCTACACTCGGCCCCAACACAATAAAACCAAGGAGCCGCCCATGTCCCGCCCACATTCCGTGAACCGCACCGCGCTGTCTGCATCCCTTCTGCTGCTGGCTGTCTTGCTGCAGCCCACTTCAACCAGCGCGCAGCTTGTCTCCGGCATCAATGCCGAACGCCTGGCGCGGATCGATGGTGTCCTGCAGTCCTATGTAGATAACGGCGAGCTGGTCGGCGCTGTCGCTCTGGTGCTGCGCAATGGCGAGACAGTCTACGAGAAAGCGGTTGGCTTCAGTGACCGCGAGGCCGGTCAGCCCATGACCACGGCGAATCTGTTCCGCATCGCTTCGCAGACCAAGGCGTTGACCAGTGTGGTGATTCTGTCCTTGATGGAGGAAGGCAGGTTGAATCTGAATGATCCGGTGAGTCGTTTCATTCCAGAATGGGCCTCCACGACCGTCGCCGAGGTGACTGACGCCGGCATGACTATCGTGCCGGCGCGGCGCCAGATCACACTGCGGGATCTGCTGACGCATACCGCCGGCATTTCCTATGGCACCCAGGCACATATTGCGGATCTGTACGCGCAGAACGGTCTCGGTCCTGAGGCGGGTATGGGCTGGTACACGGCGGACAAGGAAGAGCCTGTCTGCAGCACCATGGAACGCCTCGCTTCCCTGCCCTTTGTCGCTCAGCCCGGAGACCAGTGGGTCTATGGCTACAACACGGATGTGCTGGGCTGTGTTGCGGAACGTGCCTCTGGCATGCCGCTGGATGAGCTCATCCGCAGCCGCATTACCGGACCGCTGGGAATGCAGGATACCGAGTTCTTCTTGTCGCCTGCGCAAGCGCAGCGGCTGGTGACCGTCTATTCCAGTGACGACAGTGGCAAGGCGGTGCGGGCCGCCGAAGGTTCGAGGGGTCAGGGACACTACGTGGACGGACCGCGACGCAATTTTGCTGGCGGAGCGGGGCTGATTTCCTCGGCTCGGGACTACAGTCGATTCCTTGAAATGATTCGTCAAGGCGGCGAACTCGACGGGGTGCGGATTCTGGCGCCGCGCACCGTCGCGTTGATGACCAGCAACCAGGTCGGCACCCTGCATTCGAGCACCGGCCTGGGTTTCGGCCTGGGCTTTGAAACAACCGATCGTTACGGGGCCAACGGCATGGACTCGGTGGGGTCTTTCGGCTGGGGTGGCGCTTACGGATCCCTCTATCGAGTAGATCCGGAGGCGGGTCTGAGCATCCTGCTGATGATCAATCAGTTGCCCAACAGCACGGATATCCGCACGAAGTTCCCGACCATGGTCTATCAGGCTCTGGAGTGAGAAAGTGCCGGGAATCAGGCTCGTTTAGGGTCACGTCTCGTGATCTGCCATTTGAGCAGCGATCTTCCGCTGATTTCTCCTGGTCAAGGACTGACCGTTGTCCGTTTCCCTAGATCTGCAACAACTTGTTGATCTTCACCGCAAACCCACGATTGCGCAGCTCCAGGCCACTGGGGTGCCCGAACGGGTCGGTGTTGCGGTCGTCGCTGTACACCACGAAGAACTCGCTGCCCGGCGCCCATTCCCAGCGAAAGCGCAAGTTGGTGCTGAAGGAGCTGGCGTTGGAGTCGTACTGAATCAGCCCGCCCAGATACATGCGCGGCGACAGCGTGTAGGTGACGCGCAGGCTCGACAGCTCCGTGCGGAAGTCCCCTTCCGGCAGTTCCACCTTGTTGATGGAATAGCTCGGCTCCAGCGACAGCTGCGGTGACAGTTCGATGCGACCGCTGCCGAAGCCGATGGAGGTGTTGGTGCCACTCCAGAAATCCCCCACGCGCAGCGACAGAATGCCGCTGACCTTGCGCTGGGCGCCGAAGTTGTAGGACGCCTGATAGCTGGTGAAATCGTATTTGCCGGGGCGCAGTGTCACGCCAGGGGCAATGCGGAACGGCCGCACCAGCATTTCGAAATCGTCACTGGCGGACAGCGTGAAGATGTCACTGGTTTCAAATTCCGTCGCGAAACTCAGCGTGCGCTGGCGTGACTCCAGAGCGTCCGTGGTGGCCGACCAGTAGGCCTGGGTGCCGGCCTCCAGATTGAAGCGGCGAATCCACTCGATGGACGCCGGACGCGGACTGTAGCGTGCGCCGCCGGAGAACTGCTTGAAGTTGTTGCGCCTCTTGAAGCCGATCTCCGGGTTGAAATTGTTCTCCACTACCAGATACCCGGTGTTGAGGCCGAGCAGGTCACTGTCATAGGCCACATTGGCCATATAGCTCCTGTCGTCATCGCGCAGGCCCGGGCTGTCGGTCCTGGCCAGGTAGGTGTCGAAGGAAAAGTCCTCCAGAAAGTCGAAGGCCCCGTCGATGGCGTACAACTGACTGGCGCCATTTCCCACCAGGGATTCCGACCGGTCAGTCAGCATCACGCCCACCGTGCTGCGACTGAGCACGTCGCGCTTGATGCGCAACACGGAGAACCCGGTGGATTCCAGCGTGGCGAAGTCCTCCGCATCCGTGTTGATGGTGAGGGCGCCGATCTCGTAGTCGCCAACCTTGCCGGTGAGCCTGGCGCCCGCTTCGATCGGCACGATCTGCCCCTGCTCCAGGCCGATGCGGCGACTGAAGAACATGGTGGGCACTTCGAGTCCGCGCGCCTGGGCAAAGTCGAAATTGCCGCGGCCTTCCAGGAAGAATTCACGCTTTTCGGGGAACAGCTGGCTGAAGCGTGTGAGGTTGACCTGGCGCTCGTCCACTTCGACCTGGGCGAAATCGGTGTTGTAGGTGAAGTCGGCGGTCAGATTGTTGGTGATGCCGAACTTGACGTCGATGCCGGCCTCGCCCTGCGCCTCGTTGCTGATGCGGGGCGTCACTTCGCGATTGGTGGTGACACTGCCCAGAGCATAGGGCTTGACCTCGAGATTGAAATTGCGCGCCGGCACCTGCAGGTTCTCCAGCGTGCCCGCCTCGGAGACGCGCCACATGCCCGAGACCAGGCTGTTGCCACGGGCGGCGGCGATGGGCACTTCGGTCAGATAGGACGCTTCGTTGAAACGGCGGATGATGCGGCGCAACTGCAGGCCCCACACTTGCTCCACGCCCGGTTCATAGCGCAGCGAACGAAAGGGAATCTCCATCTCCACCGTCCAGCCGCCGTCGAAGCGGCCCACGCGCGAATCCCACACCACATTCCAGTCAAAATTGACGCCGCGGCCGCCGTCGCCTTCATTGGTGATGGCGAAATCCGAGAAGCCGCCGATCGGGGTCACCAGAAACGCCGAGCCATTGCGGCGATCGAGATAGGTGTCCACCAGCACCGAGAAGGAATCATTGGTGCGCAGCTGGAAGGTGTCACGTCGCATCTCATTGGCAATCCACTCACTCTCGGGCACGGATTCATACACCCGCGCCGCAACGTACAGATTGTCCTCGTCGAAGTAGATCCACGCCTCGGTCTTCTCACTGGCAGGCGCGCCGGCGTTGGGGATCTGCTGAATGAAATTGCTGAGCGGCGCAATCTGCGTGTAGACGGCCTCATCGAGCGTGCCGTCGATGCGCACCTGCTCTGTGACACGCGTCGCGTTGACGACGATGTTGCCCTCGGCGTCACGCCGGACAACGATGTCCTGGGCGACAGCGAGGGAGCAAACCATGGAAACAAGCAGCAGACTGATCTGCCGTGCAATGTTCTTGTCCATGTTCATCTCGTGACCCTCGCGTGAATGCTCATGGCCGATCCTGCAGGCGTCCGGCGCCGCCGAGTTCGTAGTAAACCAGCGGGACAAAATCCAGGGCTGTCCAGCCTGCTTCCTGCCCCCATTGGGCGTCGTACTGCGCCGTGACATTGGCGGCCATCACTTCGTCCAGGTGCTTGCCCTGCATGATCAGAGCGAGCACCTTGTCGCGAATGTCCAGAATCATCGCGCGGAACTCCTCCATCTCGGCACGGCCCACCACCTCCAGGCCGTGACCGGGAATCACCTGGGTGTCCGCGTCGGCCATGGCGATAGCCATGTCCAGTGCCGCGATGGTGCCGGCCAGGGTGCCGCCATTGAACTTGTCGATGATGGGGTAGCTGCTGGTGCGGAACACATCGCCCAGATGCAGCACATTGGAGGTGGGGAAATACACGAACACATCGCCATCGGTGTGGGCCGGCGGCGCGAGGAAGGCCCGCACCTCTTCCCCATTGATGTGAAAACTGATGCCGTCGTTGAAAGTGATGACCGGCCGCGCAGCCACGGGCGGCGGGGGTGTGAAGCTGCCGCCCTGCCGTGGAAAGTGACTCTTGTCCTGGAGAAAGCGCAGGCGGGTGTTGTCATGGGCAAAGATGAGCACCCCGAGCTCGGCCAGATTTTGATTGCCGCCGATATGGTCGATATGAATATGAGTGTTCAACAAGAATCGAATTTCACTGTCTGTCACCGAGCTCACCGCGGCCACCAGTCGATCCGCCAGCGGCGCGAACAGGGAATCCACCAGCAAGACACCATCGGGCCCCACCATGACCCCCACATTCCCTCCACCACCAGGGCGCTGCACCATGTAAACGCTGCCCGCCACAGGGACGATGTCCAGCTCGACGCCCTGAAACTGGTCGCCTTGTGCGCTGCCCATGCGCGGCACCAGCAGCAGCGCAACCACCACCCACAGGAGGCGGGAAAGTTCAGTCGGTTCACTCATTCAATGTTCTCCTTCCGGCATTTCGAGCCCCCTTTCGCGTAACACTTCTGCGTAGAGGCGCGAGGCATTGATGCCGCGCGGAAAGCCGGCGTAAAGCGTCGCGTGGGCAATCAGCTCAGCGATCTCCTGCACGCTCAGGCCATTGTCCAGACCGCGGTGCAGATGGGTACGCAGTTGCTCGGACTGATAGCCAGCCAGGGTGACGGCGATAGTGGCCACACTGCGCTCGCGGGGCGTGAGCGGTGTGCGGGTCCAGGTCTCGCCGAACACCAGGCCGTCGATCAAGGATTCCAGATAGGGCGCACCGGCGAAACGGCTGTCGCCCAGCGGCAGGCTTCGAGCAGCGAGCACCTCGGCCGTGATGCGCGACGCGTTCACCGCGCTGGGAAACCCCCCATAGAACGCGATGTGGGTGATGACCTCGGCCAGTTCGCTCTGCGTGACCCCGTTGTCTAGGGCACGTGGCAGCTCTGCCCGCAAGGTGGTGGAGGCGTAAAGCGTGCTGGCGAGGGCGATGGTAATCAGGCTGCGGTCGCGCAAGCCGAGCACAGGGCTCGCGGGAAAGGGCGGCAACGCAGAGGGCGGCGCGACTGGCACCGAAGCAGCGCCGACGCTGTCAGAAGACAGTCCCCGCGCCGCGAAAAGTTCGGCAGCGATCCGCAGCCCATCTACCTCTGGCGGCAACTGCCGGAACCACTGCACCTGGGCAATGATTTCCCCGATCTGCGCTGGAGTGAGACCGTTGTCCAGCCCGCGCCCCATGTGCAGCTGCAGCTCTGCGGGCGCATTGAGTGCCTGCGTCACGGCCACGGTGATCAGGCTGCGGTCGCGTGGCGACAGGCCGGGGCGCTCCCAGATGTCTGCGTAGACATAGCTGTCGCGGATCTCGCCCAGATACGGTGCGGCGTCATAAGCGCCAGGCGGGGGTGGCGGCAGCTGGGCCTGGGCTGGCGGCACAGAGATGCCTGAAAGCAGAAGAATCGGCAGTGCACAGCGCCAAACTGGGTGCCGGTGAAAACGCAGAAGACCCATGTCAAAGACCACTCAGCTGGTATTGTTGTTGTAGCGCAAGAAGTGTTGTGATGACGATACCACGAAAGCAGATACAGCATTTCTCCGCGTACCGCCAATATTGCACAATGCGTCTGATATCGCACATCACCCTGGATTCCCGGAGCAGATCATGACAAGAATGACAAGCACTGCACTATCCGCACTGCTGCTGACCAGCCTGGTGCCGCTGAACGGCGCCGCCGACGAGCAGTCTCTCCACGCCATCGGTACTGCCCCGTCGGCGCAGCGCATACAGACTGACATTGCCACTCTGGTCAATTTCGGCACCCGCCATACCTTGTCGGAAACCGATTCGGACACCCGGGGCATCGGTGCGGCGCGGCGCTGGATCAAGGCAGAATTCGACGCCATCGCGGCCGCGTGCGGCGGCTGCCTCGAGGTCTTCTACGTCAGCGACATCGTCTCTGGCACCAACCGCATTCCGAACCCCGTTGAAGTGGTCAACGTGATCGCTGTGCAGCGTGGGACACGCGATACCAATCGCTACGTGATGATGACGGCAGACATCGACAATCGCATCAGCGACCCCATGAACTTCACTGACAATTCCCCCGGCGCCAATGACAACGCCTCGGGCATGGCCGGCGTGCTGGAAACGGCGCGAGTACTCACGCAATACGCATTTCCCGGCTCGATCATCTACGCCGGCCTTTCCGGCGAGGAACAAGGTCTGAACGGCGGAGAAATCTTTGCGCGATGGGCGTTGGAGCGTGACTGGGACCTGCAGGTGGTGATCAACAACGACATGATCGGCAATATCCGCGGCATCACGGGGGTCGTCGACAATACGACGGCGAGAGTGTTCTCCGAGGGCACGCGCTATGACGAGACCCCAGAAGAAGCCGCGCAGCGACGCTCCCAGGGCGGCGAGGTGGATTCAGCTTCCCGCAATGTGGCGCGTTACATCGACCACATGGCCGATCTCTACGTGCCCAATCTCGACGTCATGATGGTGTATCGACTTGACCGCTTTGGACGCGGGGGGCATCACCGCCCGTTCAACGAAGCGGGCATTCCTGCAGTGCGCATCATGGAGACCAACGAGAACTACCATTGGCAGCACAACGATGTGCGCGTCGAGGATGGCATTGCCTATGGCGATGTGATCGAGCATGTGGACTTCGACTACGCTGCGAAATTGACGGCACTCAATGCCGTCACCCTGGCAGCCATGGCCTGGGCACCGGCGCCGCCGAAAGAAGTGAGCATCAGTGGTCAGGTCAGCCCCGACACCACCCTGCGCTGGGCGAAAGTGCCAGGTGCCACCAGCTATCGCGTGCACTGGCGGTTGACGACAGAGCCACAATGGACCTACTCACGCACAGTGGGCGATGTAGACGAATTCACACTGGAAAATGTAGTGATCGACAACTATTACTTCGGGGTGTCAAGCCTGTCAGAGAGCGGCGTGCAGAGCCCGGTCGTGTTCCCGGGCCCGGCGGGGGCGTTCTGAGGCCAGGGGGACAGTTCAATCGCGCGTCATGCCGAACAGAACCAGGTCGATGAGGCGCATGAGGAAATCCTCTGTCACGGCGGATTGCTCGATCAGAATCCGGTGCATGATGGCGCCGGCGACAGTAGTAAGCACCAGCTTGACGTCGGTGCTGCGCGCCAGCTCGCCTCGGGCGATCGCTCTCTCGAAGATGGCCCCGGGGCCCTGGGACCCTTGCTGCTGAATCATGGCGGCAGCCAGCCCCTTGACCTCTGGATTGGCGCCCTCTGCCAACAGTGTCCGCAGCACGGCCAGACCCAGAGGTGACTCGACAAAGGCAACTGCTGCGCGTGCCAGCGTGAGCAGATCGGCACGCAGGTCTCCAGTGTCCACAGCTTCCTCGGCATGCCCCAGTGAAGCGCCCAGCGCCTCGCGTACCAGGTCGCCCTTGGTGGGCCAGCGACGGTAGACACTGGTCTTGTTCAAGCCGGCACGTGCAGCAACCTCTGGCACGCTGAGGCGTTCGTAGCCTTGGGCAGCGAGCTGCTCCAGGACCACTTCCAGCACTCTGCGTACCACCGGCTCGCCTCGTTGCTTCATCGTGCGTTGTGTCGTCATGGCCGCAGGATAAAGCGTCTGCGCCCGAACGGCAAGTTATTGCAACATTGAGTTGCAATAGTGAGAGCCTCTCTTATAATGCAACAAAAAGTTGCTTTGAAGGAGAAGCCCATGCTGGACCAGGCACACCCGCTGATGATGTTCCTGCAGGCCTTTGCAACCCAGACCATCGGCTACTTCGCCGTGATCGCCCTGGTCTTTGTGGTGGTCTGGCGCTGGGGCGAAGTGCGTTTCCAGGGTGCACGAATTCAGGCGAAGAAACGCTTCAATCGCAGACAACTGGTGTTCGAAGTGAAGAATACGCTGGGCACGCTGGCCATTGGCACTGCCAATGCTGTCGTGATCTCGCTGTGCTATGCGGCAGGGCTGACGAAGCTTTCCACCGATGCCGCGGCCTTCGCATGGTGGGAAATGCTTGCCAGCTTCATCGGGCTGCTGTTGTTGACCGATGGGTGGTTCTATCTGTGGCACCGACTGCTGCATCTGCCCTGGCTGTATCGACGCGTCCACGCCGTCCATCACAAAAGCGTGGATGTGAACCCCTTCTCTGTTTACTCCTTTCACCCTTTCGAGGCCTTCATCCTTGGGTCTGCCGTTCTTCCGGTGCTGTTTCTGGTGCCGATCTACCTGCCAGTGCTTGGTGTACTGCAGGTGGTTGGCCTGGCCAACAACATCATGTCGCACCTGGGCTATGAGTTCCTGCCGCGCTGGTATGCCCGAATCCCGCCGTTTCGCTGGCTGAATACGGCGACCTTCCACAGCCTTCATCACACGACGCTGAACGGCAACTACGGACTCTTTTTCCGCGTGTGGGATCGTATGCTGGGCACCGAAGTACCAGAGTATGAAACGACATTCCTGACACGCGGTGCCGCTGTGCATGCACCCACAGTCACCACGCCAGATACCAGATAACCGGAGACCCTATGGACCTGCTTCAACAACTGCAATGGCGATACGCCGTAAGACAGTTCGACGGCACACGCTGCACCAGCCATGAATTGATCGAGACACTCGTTGCCGCAACGCACCTGTCACCTTCGGCCGCAGGCCTGCAGCCTTACCGGCTGGTGCTGATTGAGAACCGCGCGGTGCTGGGGACGCTGGCAGAACACTCGATGATGAACAAGGACAAGATCCTCAGCGCGGATGGCCTGTTCGTGCTGGCAATCTACCGCGAAATGAGTCTGCAGGCCTTCACCACCCATGTCAGTCAGATGGTGTCACGGGGACTGGTGCCACCCACTCCTGAGGCCGAAGTCGCGCTGCGCCATCAGCGCTTCATGGCCAGACTGCCGACACCGGAGGCCTTCCAGGCCTGGGCGCACAAGCAGGCGTATCTGGCGCTGGGCACTCTGTTGACCAGTTGCGCCGTGCTGGGAGTAGACGCCTGCCCCATGGAAGGCTTCGACATGGAACGCTATGACGAGATTCTGCAACTCGCGCAGCACGGTCTCACCGCTTCCGTCATTCTTGCCTTTGGCCGCAGGAGTCCGGCTGACCCGGGACAGTTCAAAAGCAAGTATCGCCGACCGCTCGATCAGTTCCTTCTGCACCTGACCTGATTCTTGTACGAGCAGTCAGACACGGCACCAGCTTACCGTGGATTCACGCAGGCCACCTCGCCATGCTTCATCACGGTGTGGATGTCGCGCACATTGGCGATGTTCTCGAACGGGTTGCTGTTGAGAATCACCAGATCGGCGATATAGCCGCGCGCGATGCGCCCCAGCTGCGCGCCCGCCCCCAGCGCCTCGGCGGCATCGCTCTGGGCAGAACGCAGCGCCTGGGCAACAGTCAGACCCGCTCCCACATAGATTTCCAGCTCGCGGTGCAGGGAATCCGCATGGCCCACGAAGGGCGAATCCGTACCTGCCACGATGCGCCCGCCACCGTCGACGATGCGTTTCAGAATGTCCTGCTGCACGGCCAGATCACTGCCGCGCTCCGACAGCGCCATGGTGGGCGTGACGATGACGCGGGACTGGGTGATCAGCGCGATGACATCCTGATAGGAGCGATCCAGCCGCGAGGCCTTCAGCGAGAAACCGCGCCGACTGGTGGCCGCGAGATGCTCCATCTGGTCCGCGCCATTGGAGCATCTCGCGGC
>Ga0255220_1000155_pt1 | contig 29136 bp, 27 predicted proteins | sample Miss_Colum_RepB__FD_188423 | JGI IMG/M metagenome (GOLD analysis project Ga0255220, IMG submission 188423) | Freshwater microbial communities from Mississippi River, Louisiana, United States - Miss_Colum_RepB_8d | ecosystem: Environmental > Aquatic > Freshwater > River | place: USA: Louisiana...
GCCGCATCAGCTTGAGCCGCGGCATGGCGCCCGCAGGCGTGACCTGACCGGAGGGTGAAATCAGCGTGACCTGTTCGCCCGGCATCGCGCCGATCGCCATGGCCAGATCGCGACCGGCCACCAGCTGGAACTGCCCCGGCACCAGCGCACCCAGCACACTGGCCTGCCCCTCCTGCAGATCGCTGACCCGGGGTTCAAGCGCCGGATCGATGCCCCTGACCAGCACCCCTTTCATGTCCTCGCCCCGGGCGAGCAGCGCCTGGGCGCTGATGAAGGGCGCGGCGCCACGCACCTCGGGGTGCGCGAGCAAACGCGCCCGCAGGCCTTCGGCATCAGGCAGGGCCCCACCACTGGCGGCATAGATCTCGATGTGCGAGACCACGCCCAGCATGCGGTCGCGCACCTCGCGCTGAAAACCGTTCATCACCGACAGCACAATGATGAGTGCCGCCACCCCCAGGGCGATGCCCAGCATGGACACGCCCGAAATGAAGGAAATGAAGCCGTTGCGGCGGCTGGCCCGGCCGGCGCGGGTATAGCGCCAGCCCAGCAAAAGTTCGTAGGGAATCGACATGGCATCCACAAAGCAGATCGGCCAATTGTGGCATCCCTGACAATAAGGTCCGATGGCCAGACCACCGTTGCCTGCCTGAAGTCACTCTGTCCCACATGCACCTGATCCTGTCCCATGCCGCCAGCCACCGCTGGCCCGATGCCCACCAACCCCCGTTGCAGCTGCCCCACCTGCAGCAACTGCTGGGCCGCATGCGTCGCGCACAGACCCTGACCGACCTCGAGTGGGAACGCCCTCACCCCCTGATGCCTCATGAACGTGCTTTGGCGCAGGCCCTGGGCTGGCCCGATGCAGGCCCATGGCCCTGGGCCGCCCGGGAAACCGGCAGCGCAGGCCCTCAGGCCTGGATCACCCCCTGCCACTGGCAAGTCGGCATGGACCAGGTGGTCATGCTGCCCCCAGAGGCCCTGGCACTCGGCGACGAGGAGTCCCGCCAACTGCTGCAGGCCATGCAGCCCTACATGGCCGAAGACGGTCTGCAGCTGCAGTGGCACGGCGCCCTGCGCTGGCTCGCCCGTGGTGACGCGCTGACCGGCATCGCCACTGCATCGCTCTCGCGCGTCTCGGGTACCAACATCCGCCCCTGGATCACCGACGGCAGCCTGCCCGCTCCTTTGCAGCGCCTGCAAAGTGAAATGCAGATGTTGCTCTACAACCACCCGGTCAACGACGCGCGAGTGGCCTGCGGCCAACTCACGGTCAACGCCTTCTGGCTGCACGGGGCCGGACAGACCCCCTGCGCACCCGAACAGCCCGAGGTGCGCTGCATCCTGGACCTGGAGAGCTGCGCGCGGCAAGGCGACGCCTCAGCCTGGCGAAGCACCTGGCAGAAAATCGACCGCGAACTGCTGGCACCACTGACCCAGACCGACACCACCCTGACTCTCACGCTGTGCAGCGAAACGGCTGCGCACACCTGGCGCAGCGTGCCTCAGGCCTGGCACCAGCGTCTGCTGCGGCGCATGAAACCGATTGACACCGACGGCGCGCTGCGCGCCTTGCTGCAAGAACACTCCGATTCATGAAACTCCTGACCCGCGACGTCCCACCCCGCAGTGCCTGGGCATTGGAACAATCCGGCATCCACCCGCTGCTGGCGCGGCTGTATGCCGCCCGCGGTGTGCACACGCCTGAAGAACTCGACGATGCGCTGGGCAAATTGCTGCCGCCGGGTGGTCTCAAAGGCGTACAGAAGGCCGCCCATCTGCTGGCCGATGCCATGGCCGCTGACCAGCAGCTGTGCATCGTGGCCGACTACGACTGCGACGGTGCCACCGCCTGCGCCGTGGCCGTACGCGGCCTGCGCATGCTCGGCGCACGCCGTGTGAACTATCTGGTGCCCGACCGTGTGGTGGACGGGTATGGTCTGACGCCACCGATTGCCCAGCGAGTGAAGAACCAGGGTGCCGATGTCCTGATCACGGTCGACAACGGCATCGCCAGCGTGGAAGGCGTCGCCGCCGCACAAAGCCTGGGCCTGAAGGTGCTGGTGACCGACCACCACCTGCCCGCCGAGCAGCTGCCCGGCGCAGAAGTCATCGTCAACCCCAACCAGCCTGGATGCGATTTCCCCAGCAAGTCCATGGCCGGGGTGGGCGTCATGTTCTATGTGCTGCTGGCCCTGCGCGCCGAGCTGCGACAGCGGGGCCAATTCGATCAGGCCAGCCAGCCCAAACTGGACGCCCTGCTGCCGCTGGTCGCACTCGGAACCGTGGCCGACGTGGTCAAACTCGATGCCAACAACCGCCGCCTGGTGGCCCAGGGCCTCAAACGCGTGCGTGCAGGTGCGCTGCCGCCAGGCATGGCCGCACTGTTTCGCGCCGCTGGCCGCGAGGCCAGCCGCGCCACAACGTTCGACTTCGGCTTCGCACTGGGCCCGCGCATCAACGCCGCTGGACGCCTGTCGGACATGACGCTGGGCATTGAATGCCTGCTGACCAACGACCCCACACGCGCCGACGAACTGGCCAGACAGCTCGACGCCATCAACCGCGAACGCCGCGTGATCGAAGGCGACATGCGTGAGATGGCCATGGAAATGGCCGAATCCCTGTTCGAGGAGGGTGAAACCCCGCCGCCAGCCATCTGCGTCTTCGATCCGGACTTCCACGAAGGGGTGGTTGGGATCGTGGCCTCCCGCCTGAAAGACAAGCTGCACCGCCCCACTTTCGTGTTTGCGGCCAGCACGGCGCCAGGCAAGGAACACGAACTCAAGGGCTCAGGCCGGTCGATTGCGGGTTTTCATCTGCGCGACGCGCTGGACTTGGTGGCCAAGCGTGCCCCGGGCGTGTTGCTGCGCTTTGGCGGCCACGCCATGGCCGCCGGCTGCACGGTCGCCGAAGAGCACTTCGAAGTTTTCGAGGAAACCCTGAACCGGGTGGCCATGGAATGGCTGGATGCGGCCACACTGCAACGCCGCCTCGAAACCGATGGCCCGCTGCCCCCCGAGTACCGGCGCACCGAACTGGTCGACATGCTGCACGCGGAAGTCTGGGGCCAGGGTTTTGCGCCGCCTGTCTTCAGCGAAGAGGTCGAAGTGCTGTCGCAGCGGCTGGTGGGCGAGAAACACCTGTCGCTCAAACTCAAACACCAGGGCCAACCCGTCGATGGCATCTGGTTCAACCGGGCAGAACCGCTGCCCGCCCGGGTCAGGATCGCCTACCGGCTCGATGCCGACGAATGGCAGGGACAAAAGCGGGTGCGCTTTTTGATCGAAGCGGCAGAAGCCTGAGACGTCAGGCCGCCGGGCTTGGCGCCTTGAGCGGCAGCTGCCCGCCCAGTTCGAGCTGCATCATGATCTTGTTGACCAACGCCGCCACCGACGGGCGACCGGTTTCCAGCACGTAGTGGGCGGCCTGGCGGTACAAGGGGTCACGTGCTTCGTACAGGGCACGCAGGCGTGCCAAGGGATCGTCCACCTGCAACAACGGCCGACCCGTGTCGTGCCGCACGCGGCGGTAGACGTCTTCTGGCGAGGTGCGCAGGTAGATCACATACCCGCGTTCATGCAGGTGGCGACGGTTGGCCTCTCGCAACACCGAGCCGCCACCGGTGGAGAGCACGCCGTGGTGGTGCAGGCTCAGGTCATCGAGCACTGCCTGCTCGACATCCCGGAAGGCCTCTTCACCTTCGCGGGCGAAGTATTCACGGATGGAGCAGCCCAGGCGTTCCTCGATCACATGGTCCGAGTCGACAAAAGACACCCCCAGACGCCGGGCCAGCTGGCGTCCGATGGTGGTTTTGCCTGCACCCGGCAGACCGACAAAAATGATGCTCAAGACCGTCTCACACACGAAGGCGATGCCGGACCCCTGCCCGGCTGGCGCCGAAAACCCTCAAGTGTATGCGAGCGGGGCATTCGTTTGCGACCATGAAATCGGCCCCTCGGCAGGCTGGGTCGCCGTGTGGGAGAAGCTTCGCTTTCAGGGGCGTGGATCGGGCTTGGACACGACCGGACCGACCATCTCGGCCACGCTGGCGTTCTCGGCCACCACGCGCGGGGTCAGAAAAACCAGCAGCTCGCTGCGGCGGCGCACCTGCTGGCGATTGCGGAACAGCCAGCCCAGCACCGGCACCTCGCCCAGACCGGGAACGCGTGCCTCGTCGTTCTTGTCGGTGTCCTCGAAGATGCCGCCCAGCACCACCGTCCCACCGTCCTGCACCCGGACCTGGGTTTTCACATGCTTGGTGTTGATGGCGTAACCGGCCGTGGTGAGCTGTCCCACGCTGTCGCGGTTGACGTCCACATCCAGCACCACCGCCCCCTCGGGTGTGATCTGAGGCGTGACTTCCAGCTTGAGGTTGGCTTTGCGGAAGGTGATGTTGGTCAGCGTGCTGCCGCCTGAGGTGGCGGCGGTCTGGTATGGCAATTCGGTCCCCTGCTCGATCAGGGCCTTGGTTTGATCGGCGGTGATCACCCGCGGACGCGACACCACTTTGCCACGGCCATCGGCTTCGAGCGCCGACAACTCCAGATTGATGAAGCGGTCAGCCGCCGCATTGAAAAGCGACACCGCCACACTGGCCGGATTCACCAGCGTCTGACCCGCCGCGCCCGCAGGAAAAGCCACCTGGTTGCCGCTGACCGCGCCTGCACCCGTCACGGCATTGGTCGCGCCCAGCTGGCCCACGCTGGTGGCCTGTCCGTTGATCTGAACGTTGCGACCCACGCCCACCCCCAGCCGCACGCCCAGCGACTCGCCAAACTGGTCATCCGCCTCGACGATGCGCGCCTCGATCAGCACCTGTCGCACCGGTACATCCAGTTTCGCCACGATCTGCTGCAACTCGGCCACGCGCGCCGGCACGTCGCTGATGAACAACTGGTTGGTGCGCGGCTCGGCCATCACGCTGCCCCGGGCAGACAGCCAGCGGCCACCACTGGCCACACCCCCGGTGGGCGCCAGCCCTTGCAGGCGCTGTGCCACCTCGCTGGCTCGCGCGTACTGCAGGCGCACCGAGGCCATCTGCAAAGGACTCACCCCCTCCAGGGCGGCTTGCGCCTCCAGCGATTTCTTTTCCCGCTGCAACCACTCGTCATGCGGCGCAATCCAGACCACCCGACCGTCCTGCCGGGCCGCCAGCCCCTTGGCCTGCAGCACCACCTGCAGGGCCTGCGGCCAGGGCACCTCCTGCAAACGCACCGACACCTGACCCGTCACGCTGTCGGTGGTCACGAAATTCAGACCCGTGAAATCGGCAAACACCTGCATCAGGGCCCGCACTTCGGTGTTCTGGAAATTCAGGCTGATCGGGTCACTGTTGGCAGGCTCCTGCAGGCGCCCGGGCCACTGGGCCCAAGCAGGCCAACCCCAGACTGCAACGACGAGCGCCATCGGCACGGTGTTTCGCCAAATCAGGTTCTTCATCACTTGCCCTCTCGCAGCGTCAGGTGCAACAACGGCCCAGATGTGCGGGCAGTGGCCAGATCCACATGGTCATCGCCAATCCTGCGTACACGGAAAGCCTCTCGTCCAATCTGCTGGCCCAGCCGCAACACCACCGGGTCTTGTCCCACCGCCACGACCGCGTGTGCGGTCCCGGCCTGCCGCCAGACCCCAAGCAGGCGCAGTTGATCCATCGGCCACCCACGCGGGTCAGCGGACAGACCGCCCGCAGCCTCGCTGGCGGATACAAGGGGAGCAGGCGTCTGCGCCGATGCAAACAAAGGGGCACCAGTGGTTTGCGGCGAAACAGAAGTCTGTGGCCACAGCGGCCAGACGCGTTGCCTCTCCTCCCGCCTCCATCCTGGTGGCTGCAAGCCCAGCCGCGCCTGCAGTTCGATGCGCACGTCTTCAGACTGTGCAGCCGCAGGCATCACCTGCCATTGGTCAATGACCCACCAGGGGGCATGCTCGTGAAGAGCCTCTTCCAACACGAGCCAATCGCGCCAGCGTCCTTGCAGGCGCAGGGCCACCGCCTGCTCGGGCAAGCCCTTGTCCATGTTCACCGCCTGCGGCCTCAGCAGCAGGACCTGCAGCCCTTGTGCCTGCATCCGTTGTTGCAACCAGGGCCAGACCATGTCTGCCTCGGCCAGCGCAGGCTCATCCCAAACAAGCTGTTCGTATCCAGCCACAGCGTCCGCAGCCGGCCTCTGCTGCTTGTGTGGTTGGTCCGGTACCTGAACCTGGGTTTGGGCCTGCAATTGAGCCACCTCCTGGCGCAAGACGTCCAGTGCTTCGGTGTCCAGCGGCCACCACCACCAGGCCAAAGCCACTCCGGACAGACAAGCCCCCGCCAGCACCAGCAGATGGCGCCGCAGGTCCGGGCGGAACTTGGACCATTGAGCCTTCATGGCTTTCGCCGCCCATCGTCCCTGATGCCAGCAGGCCATGGGGCCTGCAGCACCACATCCACCCCTGAGCCAGCCCGATCACCCATGCTTTGCAAAGTCCAAGCCGTTGCCCATGAGCGGGACAGGCCCGACAGCACCACCGGCACATGGTCGGCACGGGGCAACCAAGCTTGCAGCACCAGTTGACGGCCGTCGCCCTGCCAGCGCTCCACACGCAGCCCTGTTTCTGCGGCCTGCGTCATCAATGCCGCATGCAGCTCCATCAGGTGCTGACGCTGCGCCCGCCAGGACTGCGCTCTCTGCCCCCATTTCGACTGCAGCTGCGCCTTTTCCTGAGCGGCCGTCTGACGAGCCTGCTGTTCGCGCAAGGCACTCGATTGGGCCTGCAGCTGCACGCGCTGGTCCAGCAACCGGTCCATCTGCACCTGCTGCGACCAACCCCAAACACCACCCAGCAGCACGCCAACAAGCCAAGCACCCAGCACAGCAGGCCTTGCCCCAGCCGCCAGTGCATGCACGCGCCGGGGATGGCGCAGCAGGTTCAATGGCCGGGCGTTCACAACAAGGCCCCCAATGCGGCACCACAGGCCACCAGCGGCTTCCACATGGGGCCGCTTTGCAGCGCCAGCCAATCCACTTCAGCCAGACTGCGTTCAGGCCCACGCGCAAACTGCCAGTCCTGGGGAGACTGGGCCCAGTGCTGCAGGTCATCGCCGCGCAAGTACACCGCTGCCCGTTGCGCGGCCTGAAGCTCGGGCTCCACCACCGGCAAACGCCAACCGGCACGGCGTGCATGCTGCTGCCATTGCAAGAGCTGCTCGCTCAGGCAGGAGGCCCATTGCACCCGCAGACCGTCGGCAGGCGGCGCTTCCTGCAGGCGGTAATCGAAACCGACCTCCGCCGGCGCCACGCCCCATGCAGCGGCAGCCTCCAGCTGCACTTCAGCCTCGAGCCTGCGTGTGTCCAGCGGACCATCCCACACCAGCACCCCCTGGCGACAACGTTCTTCGCTGACAGCCAAGGCCATGGTGCGCCAACGTTTGGGCAGGGGCTTGCCCAAAGTCCTCAGGGTCTGAACCCAGTCCTCCTCGCGTTCGGAAAGGTGCACCAGCGCCGAAGATGCGTGCAGGTGCTCGAACACCACCACGCGAAAGCTCCCGGTCTGCTGCACAGACAAGGCGGCCACCAGGATGTCCTGCTGGCCGAGCAAGGCGCCCCAGGCACTGGCGCGTTGTTGTCGCCAGGCCACCAGACCCCCCATCCGCCTGATCCATTGCATGCCGGGTCTCCTCCCTGACCAACCTCTTGCGGGCTGGTGCATCACCTTTGTAGAGAAGAGAACATCTTGTTTCAATCCATAAATGAGTAATTAGGATTTCAATTCAAACAATTTCATAAGCAAGTCATGGGCGCGGATTTTTATAATGCGGGCCTGCCTCGCGCCCTTTCGGCGCTGCCGATAAAGGTCCTATGTCCGCCAAGTCCAACGCCGATCGCGAGCCCTCCTCCAAAACCCCCTCAACGCCCGCAGGCCCCGGGAAATGGCTGCTCAAGCTGGTGTTCTGGCTGGGGGGGCTGGCGGTCGCCGCTGTGCTGAGCATCGTGTTCGTCGCGGGTGTGGCCATGGTGGTGGCTTACCCCAACCTGCCCGACATCTCTGACCTGGCCGACTACCGGCCCAAGCTGCCTCTGCGGGTCTACACCGCCGATGGCGTGCTGATGGGCGAGTTTGGCGAAGAACGCCGCAACCTGACCCCGATCAACGAGATCCCCAAGGTCATGAAGGATGCCGTGCTCTCCATCGAAGACGCTCGCTTCTACCAGCACGGTGGCGTGGACTATCTGGGCATCTTGCGCGCCGGCATTGCCAACATCGGCCGCATGAAGAGTCAGGGCGCCTCGACCATCACCATGCAGGTGGCGCGCAATGTGTACCTGTCGTCCGAGAAGACCTACACCCGCAAGATCTACGAGATCCTGCTGACCTACAAACTCGAGCACATGCTCTCCAAGGACCAGATCCTGGAGATCTACATGAACCAGATCTTCCTGGGCAACCGGGCCTATGGTTTTGCCTCGGCCGCCGAAACCTACTTCGGCAAATCGCTCAAGGACATCACGATTGCCGAAGCCGCCATGCTCGCCGGCCTGCCCAAAGCGCCTTCGGCCTATAACCCGTTCGCCAACCCCAAACGTGCCCGAGCGCGTCAGCTCTACATCATCGAGCGCATGGAAGACAACGGCTTCATCACGGCGGCGCAAGCCAAGGCCGCCAAAGCCGAACCGCTGCACTTGCGGACCTCGGCCGACAAGAACATCCTGCACGCCGAATACGTGGCTGAAACCGTGCGCCAGATGGTTTATGCCCAGTACGGCGCCGAAACCTACACTCGCGGACTGAACGTCACCACCACCCTGGTGGCCGAAGAACAACGCACCGCCTACCGTGCACTGCGCCAGGGCATCATGGATTACGAGCGCCGCCAGATTTACCGCGGCCCCGAGAAATTCATCGACCTGCCCACCGACCCGAAGAAACTCGAAGACACCATCGACGATGCGCTTGACGACCATCCCGACAACGGCGACCTGCTCTCTGCCGTGGTGCTCGAAGCCGGCCCGCGCAAGGTGGTGGTCACCCGTGGCAATGGCGACACGATCGAGATCACCGGCGATGGGCTCAAGCCCGTGCAATCGGGGCTGTCTGACAAGGCCGCACCAGCTGTCCGTCTGCGCCGCGGCGCTGTGGTGCGCATCGTGCAGATGGCCAAGGGAGGCTACGAGATCACACAGCAACCCGAAGTGGAAGGTGCCTTCGTCGCCATCAGCCCTAAAACCGGTGCGGTGCGCGCCCTGGTCGGCGGCTTCGATTTCGCCAAAAACAAGTTCAACCACGTCACCCAGGCCTGGCGCCAGCCAGGCTCGAGTTTCAAGCCCTTCATCTACTCAGCCGCCCTCGAAAAAGGCTTCACCCCCACCACGGTGGTCAACGACGCCCCCTTGTTCTTTGACGGCGGCGTGACCGGCGGCCAGCCCTGGGAGCCCAAAAACTACGACGGCAAGTTCGATGGCCCGATGAGCCTGCGCACCGGCTTGGCCAAATCCAAGAACATGGTCTCCATCCGCGTGCTGCAGGCGGTGGGCGCCCGCAACGCACAGGAATGGATCACCCGTTTCGGCTTTGACGAAGACAAACACCCTGCCTACCTGACCATGGCCTTGGGGGCAGGCTCCGTGACCCCGATGCAGATGGCTGCGGGCTATTCGGTGTTCGCCAACGGTGGCTACCTGGTGCAGCCCCACCTGATCACGCGCATCACCGACCCCAAGGGCAAGGTCCTGGTCGAAAGCCCTCCCCCTGAACAGCCGGAAGAATCACAGCGCGCGATCACCCCTCGCAACGCGTACGTGATGAACAGCCTGCTGCAGGAAGTCACCCGCTCGGGCACAGCAGCGCGCGCTCAGGCCTTGCTCAAACGCCCCGATGTGTACGGCAAGACCGGCACCACCAACGACTCGATGGACGCCTGGTTTGCCGGTTACAACCCGCAGGTCACCGGCATCGTCTGGATCGGCTACGACACCCCTCGCAAGCTGGGTGACCGCGAGACCGGTGGCGGCCTGAGCCTGCCGGTGTGGATCAGCTACATGGACACCGCATTGCGTGGGGTCCCGGTATCGGAATACCCGGTTCCCGAAGGCCTGGTCCATGTGGGCAATGAATGGGTTTTTGAAGAATTTGCCCGCGGCGGTGTCAGCTCACTCGGACTGGGTGATCGCAGCGATGACAAGCCTGCACCCCTGCCCGCAGGTGACGAGAAGCGCCGGATTCTGGACCTGTTTCGCAACTGAGCGGTCAGGCCCCGAAACGCAGGGCCTGGCCTGACTGCTCGCTGGCGTAACGCGACAGGCTTTCCCAGAACTCGCCTTGGCCCTTGGTATCCATCCAGAGGCCAGCGTCGAATTTGTAATGGAAGCCTCCACACCGTGCGGCCAGCCAGACCTCGTGCAGCGGTTTTTGCAGGTTGATGACGATCTGGCTGCGGTTGCGGAAGGTCAGCGTGACCATGCCGCCCACGCGCTGGTTGTCGATGTCGGCGTCGGTCTCGTCGTTGATGCGGTCGCACGAGGCTTCCACCTGTGCCAGCAGGCGCTCGGCCTGGTCCATGTATTCGAGGTCGGTCATTACAATCGCCGGATGTTGAGAATTGCAAGAATTCTAGTCATCGGCCATGCCCTTGCCGGCTGTGGTGCAATGCTCGCGGCCTGCGGGCAAAAAGGCCCCCTGGTCTTGCCCACCACACCCGAATCGCAAGGCCGCGCCACACTGCCGCAAACACTCAACCCCTGGCATCAGGTTGCGCCCGCAGCCAAGCCTGCCGCCTCCGAACCCTCACGCTGAACATGACCACCACCGCATCCCTGCCCGGCCAGCCCTTCATCGCCTACCAGGGCGAGCAACTGCACATGGAAGGTGTGCGCCTGGTCGATCTGGCCCGCGAACACGGCACGCCCCTGTTCGTCTATTCCAAAGCCGCCATGCTGTCGGCCCTGGCCGCCTACCAGCGCGGCTTTGCCGGCCGCAAGGCACAGATCTGCTACGCCATGAAGGCCAACTCCAGCCTGGCGGTGCTGCAGGTGTTTGCCAACGCCGGTTGCGGCTTCGACATCGTCTCCGGCGGTGAACTGTTGCGCGTGCTGGCCGCGGGCGGCGATCCGGCCAAGGTCATCTTCTCGGGCGTGGGCAAAACCCGCGCCGAGATGAAGCAGGCACTGCAGGCCGGCATCGGCTGTTTCAACGTCGAGAGCGAAGCCGAGCTCGATGTGCTCAGCAGCGTGGCCTGCGAACTGGGCCTGAAGGCGCCGGTGAGCCTGCGCGTCAACCCCAACGTGGACGCCAAGACGCACCCCTACATTTCCACCGGCCTGAAGGGCAACAAGTTCGGCATCGCGCACGAACACGCGCTGCGCGCCTACCGCCACGCGGCCAGCCTGCCCGGTCTGCAGGTGGTGGGCATCGACTGCCACATCGGCTCGCAGATCACCGAGGTCACGCCTTATCTGGACGCGATGGACCGCGTGCTGGACCTGGTGGCCGAGATCGAAGCCGCTGGCATTGCGATCCACCACATCGACTTCGGCGGAGGTCTGGGCATCGACTACAACGGCGACACACCGCCTGCGGCCGATGCCCTGTGGGCACAGCTGCTGGCCAAGCTGGACGCGCGCGGCTACGGCCAGCGCCAGCTGATGATCGAGCCAGGCCGCTCGCTGGTGGGCAACGCCGGGGTGTGCCTGACCGAGGTGATCTTCACCAAGCCGGGGGAACAGAAGAATTTCTGCATCGTCGACGCCGCGATGAACGACCTGCCACGCCCGGCCATGTACGAGGCTTTCCACCAGATCGTGCCGGTGGTGCCACGCGCGGGTGAAGCCGTCACGTATGACGTGGTTGGCCCCATCTGCGAAAGCGGCGACTGGCTCGGCCGCGACCGTTCGCTGGTGGTGCAGTCGGGCGATCTGCTGGCCGTGCTGTCCACGGGCGCGTATTGCATGAGCATGGCCAGCACCTACAACACCCGTGGCCGTGCCGCCGAGGTGCTGGTCGATGGCGACAAGGCGCACCTGATCCGTCAACGCGAATCGGCGTTTGACACCTTTGCGCTGGAGCAGCTGGTCGGCTGATCCGGGGATAACACCCTTTGCGATCAGGGGCCAAAGCTGCTGTCGAATCTTGTGGGAGGCCGCCCCTGCGGCCGAATACATTTCGCGCGCAGGGGCGCGCTCCTACAGCAGTTTTTTGAGTCCTCTCTGCACCCGCCAGCCCAGCAATCCGGCCAGAATCAGGCCGTAGACCCACACCTCGGTGAAGTTGCGTTTGCCTGATCGCATCCACCAGAAATGCAGGATGGCAAGCACGGCCACGGCATAGACGCTGCGGTGCAGCGCTTGCCAGCGCTTGGCTCCCATGCGCCGGATCGCGCCATTCCATGAGGTGGCCGCCAACGGCAGCAGCAGCGCAAAAGCGAGCGCGCCCACCAGCACAAAGGGGCGTTTGGGAATGTCATGTGCGATGTCGGCCCATACAAAACCCATGTCGAAACCGGCGTAGCCCAGCAGGTGCAGGCTGGCGTAGCCGAAAGTCAGCAGGCCCAGCAGGCGGCGAAAGCGCAGCAGTTCGGGCCAGCCCAGCAGCACACGCAGCGGGGTGATGGCGAGCGTCAGGCACAGGCCGCGCAGGGTCCAGTCGCCGGTGGCGCGGATCAGGGTTTCAGCCGGGTTGGCACCGAGCTGGTCGGTCAGCGTGCGCCAGACCAGCGAAACCAGCGGTAACAGGCCGATCGCCAGCAGCACCCACCAGGCGGTGCGGGTTCGCAGCCATGTGCTCATGAGGTTGGGGCTTCGACAGGCTCAGCCCGAACGGGCATATGGCATTCAGACCGAACGACCGCAGACAGCATCAGAAAAATTTCTTCAAGTCCATGCCGGCGTAAAGCTGGCCGACCTGCGGTTCGTAGCCATTGAACATCAAGGTCTTGCGCTTTTTGGCCAGCAGGCCGTCTTCACCGATGCGGCGCTCGCTGGCCTGGCTCCAGCGCGGGTGGTCAACGACCGGGTTCACGTTGGAGTAAAAACCGTATTCCTGCGGCGCGGCTTTCTCCCAGGACGACACCGGCTGTTTGTCCACAAAGCGGATCTTGACCAGGCTCTTGGCGCTCTTGAAGCCGTATTTCCACGGCACCACCAGGCGCAATGGGGCACCGTTCTGCTTGGGCAGCACCTCGCCGTACATGCCAAAAGCCAGCAGCGTGAGCGGGTGCATGGCCTCGTCCATGCGCAAGCCTTCCACATAGGGCCAGTCCAGTACGCTGGATCGGATGCCCGGCATGGTGGCACGGTCGGCCAGGGTGACGAATTCCACAAACTTCGCACCGGGCTGCGGCTCGACGCGACGGATCAGTTCGGCCAGCGAATAGCCCACCCACGGGATCACCATGGACCAGCCTTCGACACAGCGCAGGCGGTAGATGCGCTCTTCCATTGCGGACCACTTCATCAGGTCTTCCAGACCGTATCGGCCGGGCTTTTTGACCAGGCCTTCCACCTCCACCGTCCACGGCTGGGTCTTGAGGGTGTGGGCATGGCGGGCCGGGTCGGACTTGTCGGTACCGAACTCGTAGAAATTGTTGTACGTGGTGGCGTCCTTGTAGGCCGTGGGCTTGTCCATCGTCTGGGCACCCGCCACCGTGGACGGCACTGCAGACAAGACCGGCAGCACACCCGAGCCCTTCATTTGGGCACGCGCATCGCGCGCCGCCCAGCCGGCCAGCGTCAGGCCGGCGGCACCGGCTGCCATTTGCTGCAGCAGGGTACGACGTGATTCGAACAATGCCCGCGACGTGATCTCGCTGGGGACGGGATGGTCAAAACCGGCATCGGAAGAACGGATCAGCATGGTAAGCCTCCATCACAACAACAGCTTCGGCCGCGGGGCGGCCTCCTGCATCGATTTCGCCTTTGCAGGAGCGAGCCCCTGCTCGCGAAAACCACTCAGAGCGTGCCGTAACTGTGCAGGCCGCTCAGGAACATGTTCACGCCCAGAAAGGCAAAGGTGGTCACGCCCAGACCCACCAGCGCCCACCAGGCCGCCACGGTGCCACGCAGGCCTTTCATCAGGCGCATGTGCAGCCAGGACGCGTAGTTGAGCCAGACGATCAGGGCCCAGGTTTCCTTGGGATCCCAGCTCCAGTAGCCGCCCCAGGCCTCGGCCGCCCACAGGGCGCCCAGCACAGTGGCGATGGTGAAAAAGGCAAAGCCCACGGCAATGGCCTTGTACATCACGTCGTCGAGCACCTCCAGTGCTGGCAGGCGCTCGGTCAGGCGCTTGCGCCCCAGCAGGATGCCACCCGCGATCAGGGCCGCAACCAGGGCATAACCCACCCAGTAGCTACCGCCTGCTTCGGCCACGCCACGCTGACGGAAGGCGATCGGCACAAAGCACAAAGCTGCCCCCAAAAGCCACAGCGGTGCGAGTTTGTACCAGCGGGTTTCATGGGCCTGCTGCTTGATCAGGTAGGCAAAGGCCACCATGGCCGACAGCGCGAAGGTGCCGTAGCCGATGAAGTTGGCCGGCACATGCAGCTTCATCCACCAGCTCTTGAGGGCCGGCACCAGCGGCTGGATCTCGTGCGCCTCGCGCACCAGCGTGTACCAGAGCAAAAAGCCCACCGCGGCACTGACGACCAGCATGACAAAGGCCCCGAGGGCGCGGGTCTGGTACTGGCCTTCGTAGTACAGGTAGAACACCGCCGTCATCCAGCAGAACATGACGAAGACTTCGTACAGATTGCTCACCGGGATGTGGCCCACGTCCGGCCCGATCAGGTAGCTCTCGTACCAGCGCACCATGGTGCCCACCAAGGCCAGCGTCACACCCGTCCAGGCCATGCGCGAGCCCAGCGCTTCGAACACATCGCTCTGGCCGCGGATGAACATGCCGGCCCAGTAAAAAGCCGTGCTGATGAAGAACACCATGCTCATCCACAGGATGGCCGACTGGCTGGAGAGGAAATACTTGAGCCAGAACACGCTGTCGGCCCGCGCCAGATCGCCCTGGTAACTGGTGATGGCCAGCAAGGACAGCGCCGCCACGCCCAGCATCAGGTGGCGCGCCGGGCGCCAGAACCAGCCCAGCCAGACGGCCGCGGGCCAGGAGCCGACCAGGATGGCCTGCTCGTACCCGTCCATGGCGTGGCGGTACTGGCTCAGGGCCCAGAGCATGCCCAAAAGGGTCAGTGCGGCAAAGCCCCAGTCTCCCGCGCTGCGGCGGGAGAAAAAGCCCGGGTTGAGGGTCACGGTGGTCGTGTTCATGCAGCGTTCTCCGGCGCCTGTGGCGTGGGCAGCAGGCGGTCCTTGAGTTGTTCAAATTCGCGGTCAGTGTCCATGGCCTTGCGGTTGGACGACAGCGCCATCAGCGCCGTCGAACCGGTGCCCGCAGGCGCCAGCCAGATCCACAGGCGGCGTTCGCGGACATAGAGCATCGCAAAAACGCCGAGGATCAGCAGGGCGCAGCCCAGGTAAACCACGGTTTTACCGGGGGCTCTGGCCACCTGGAACACGCTGGCCTGCACCTGGGTGAAGTCCTTGAGCATGAGGGCCATGGGTGCGGTATAGAGCGGCGCGTCGCTCAGGGCCAGCACCGACTGGCTCATGAAGCCCTGGATTTTGTCCTGCGGCAGGGCTTTGGCACCGGCCTGCTCGCGGGCCACGGCATCCAGCTCGAACAGCACGCCGTTGAGGATGCGGATCAGCATTTCGCCAGCGCGGCTGCGCTCGGCCTCGGGCACATTGGCTTCCATGAAATCGGCCACCGCCTGCAGGCCCGCCACCGGCTTGCCCTGGACCTGCTCCAGCCCGGCAAACAGGCCCAGCGCGCGGGCAGCAGAGTCGGCCAACTGCTGCGTCAACTCTGGACGCTTCGGGTCCACCGCGTTGCGGGCGTAGCGTTGCACCGCCAGCTGCCGCAGCGGCGCCGACTGCAGTGCCTCGCGCAGGCGCACAAAACCATCCATCGCCCCGTTTTCGTCGGCCGGCAGGCGCAGGTAGCGGAAAGACTCGCCCGGGTTCTCGCGCACGCCCAGCAGGAACACCGACTGGCCGTCGCCCATGTCCACCGGCAGCATGTAGTTGTTGTATTCGCGCGCCTGCCCGGCCGCGTCGCGCAGCTTGTAGCTCACGCTGGGGCCGATGTTGCGCAGCTCCTTTTTGGTGGCGGTCTTGTGGCCGGCGCCCAGACGGCTTTCGATGTTCTGGCGCAGGTCCACCGCGCGCACATCGGTGGCACCGCTTCCTTGACCTGCGAAATTCTCGACGTTGATGGTGCGCAAGCCGGTGAACTCCAGCCGCAGCTTGTCGTTGCCGTTGGTCAGCTCGGTGCTGCCGCCGATCACACCTTCCACCTCGAAAGGCTTGCTGGCCGCCGCCATCGGCACCGCTTGCAGCTTCACACGGGAGCCGCCGTCGTCAAAGCTGGACTGGTAAATTTCGATGCCTTTGTAACTGGCCGGCTTGTTGACCTCGACCCGCGCCTCCTGCTTGTCGCCAGTGGCCTTGTCGTGGATCACGATGTCGCTGGCAAAGAGCTTGGGCATGCCGGTCGAGTAGTACTCGACGATGAACTTTTTCAGCTCCACCGTGAAGGGCAGCTCCTGCAGCAGGATGCCGTCGGACTGGTTGAGGATGGCCGTGCTGGATGCCGTGCCCTCGGCCACCATCAGGTTGCCGCGGAAGGTCGGGTTGCGCTCGGACAGGCGGTGCTGCACCGGGACATCGGCGATCAGGCCGCCGCCGTTGTAGACGCTCTTGCCGCCGAACGCCATCTGGGCGCGCACGATCAGGTCGCCATCGAGCAAGCCGCCCAAACACACCAGCACGATGGCCGAATGCGCCGCGATGTAGCCCAGCTTGTTGGCGGCGCCGGCCTTGGCGGCCACCATCCACCCTGTTCCCCCCTGGGCTTCACGCGACTGCAGTTTCACCTTCCAGCCACCGGTGGCCAGCAGCTGGCCCAGACGGTGCGCCGCCGCCTCGGGCGCATCGGCCACCGCACCCTCGGCCTTGTGGTGGAAGGCCTTGAGGCTTTGCTCCCGGATGCTTTCCTTGTAGACCTTCAGGTCGGTCAGGATCTTGGGCGTGTTGCGGGCAATGCACAGGCTGGTGCTGGTGACCAGAAAGGCCAGGATCAGCAGGAACCACCAGGCGCTGTAGACGCTGTAGAGGTTCAGTGCATTGAACACTTCGGCCCAGAACGGTCCGAACTGATTGACGTAGTTGGGAAAGGGCTCGTGCTGCTTGAGCACTGTGCCGATCACCGAAGCAATGCAGATGACCGTCAGCAACGCAATGGCAAAGCGCATGGAAGCCAGCAGTTCCTGCCAGGCCTTCCACCATCCGGTTGCAGTGTCAGCGTCAGAAGTTTCGGTGAACGAGGTCATTGCAAGGACAAATTTTGGGACCAGAAAAACAAAAAGCGGGACAAAGCCCGCTTTGGATGTGCGTGATCAGGTGCGGACCGGGCCGACCCGGCGATCAGCGCAGACCGGCAATGTAGTCGGCAACGGCCTTGATCTCGCGGTCATTCATCTTGGCGGCCACACCCGTCATCTGGGCGCTGTTCTTGCGAGCGCCATCACGGAAAGCCACCAGCTGGGCAGCAGTGTAGTCGGCATGCTGGCCGGACAAACGCGGGTACTGGGACGGGATGCCGGCACCGTTGGGGGCGTGGCAGCCGGCACAGGCAGCGACCTGGCGGTCCGGGATGCCACCACGGTAGATGCGCTCGCCCAGGGCGACGCTGTCCTTGTCCTTGGCAAAACCGGGCTTGGCCTGCTTGGAAGCCAGCCAGTAGCTGATGTTGCGCATGTCATCGTCGCTGAGCGCAGCCACCATGCCGCTCATGACGGCGTTGGCGCGCTTGCCGGACTTGAATTCCTGCAGCTGCTTGGCCAGGTACTCGGGGTGCTGCTGGGCCAGTTTAGGGTTGACAGGGGTGGTCGAGTTGCCATCGGCAGCGTGACAGGCGGCGCACACGGCAGTGTAGGACGCTTCGCCCTTGGCCAGATCCGGCTTGGCAGAAGCTGCAGGAGCGGCGGCGAAGGCAGAGCCGGCCAGCAAGGCGGCAGCGGTCAGCAGGGAAGAGGCGATCGACTTCATGGGCATGTATCCGTTGGCAAGGTATCCGGGAACCGGCACAAAACCGGAGGATTCTACAATGCCGTCAACGTCAGTTTCCTGACGCTCCACCCGAACCCCTTTCCATGACATCCAGCCCCCCCAAGCCCGCCGCCCCCGCGGCACCCGCCCCCGTCACGCCGCTGGGCTGGATGCATACGGCCCGCTTCCTGACCACGGCTGCCCAGCTGCACCACCTGCCCGACCACGACCTGCCCGAAATCGCCTTCGTGGGCCGTTCCAACGCCGGAAAATCCACCTGCATCAACACCCTGACGCAGCAAAAACAGCTGGCCTTTGCCTCCAAAAAACCGGGCCGCACCCAGCACATCAACCTGTTTTCGCTGGGCAAGCAGGGCATCACCGATGCGGTGCTTGCCGACTTGCCAGGCTACGGCTACGCCGCCGTGGCCAGGGACGACAAGGCCCGCTGGCAACGCGTCATGGCCAATTACCTGGTCAGCCGTCCCAACCTGCTGGGCGTGGTGATGATGTGTGACCCCCGCCACGGCCTGACCGAGCTGGACGAAGCCCTGCTCGAAGTCATTCGCCCGCGTGTGGAGCAAGGGCTGAAATTCCTGATCGTGCTGACCAAGGCCGACAAGCTCACCCGCGCCGAGCAGGCCAAGGCCCTGTCGATTGCGCGACTGCAGGCCGGTGGCGGCGAAGTCAGACTGTTCTCTGCCCTGAAAAAGCAGGGCCTGGAAGAGGTGGCCCAGCTGCTGTGGGACTGGACCCACCCCGCCAACGCCACCGGCGAAGCTGCAAGCCCCGCAGCCCCCGAGACCCCGGCGGACTGACCCCGTTTCCCCAGCCACTGCCCCGGAGCGTGGCCATGATCGAGACCTGGCAACAAGACCTGCCACACGGCATCACCCTGAGCTGCCGCGCCAGCGGCCAGCGCGGCCGCCCTGTGCTGATGTTCCTGCACGGCTTTCCCGAAGCGGCGTTTGTGTGGGACGCCTTGCTCGAGCACTTTGCCCGGCCCGAAAACGGTGGTTTCCGTTGCGTGGCGCCCAACCTGCGTGGCTACGAACGCTCCAGCGCCCCGACCGACGTCAAGGACTACCGCGCCAAGTACCTGGTGCAGGACATCGTGGCCCTCATGGACGCCGAATGCGGCACCGGCGAGCCGGTGGCGGCACTCATCGCGCACGACTGGGGCGGCGCCATTGCCTGGAGCCTGGCCAACCAGCATCCAGAGCGCCTGCGCCAGCTGGTCATCATCAACTCGCCACACCCGGGCACCTTCCTGCGCGAACTGCGAACCAGTCCGGCGCAGCAGGCTGCCAGCGCCTACATGAATTTCCTGGTCCGGCCCGACGCGGCCACGCTTCTGGCAGAAAAGGATTACGCACGCCTGTTCAACTTTTTCGAAGGCATGGGGGCCACGGCGCCGCCCGGTACGCCGGGGGCGCCGATCGGCTCGGGCTGGCTCACGCCAAAGGTTCGCGATCAATACCGTGCAGTGTGGGATCTCGGGCTCGATGGCGGCCTGAACTACTACCGGGCTTCGCCGTTGCGGCCGGCCACTGCGCAGGATCCAGCAGTCCATGCCATCGAGCTGCCCCCTGACATGCTGCACATTCCCCAGCCCACGCTGGTGCTGTGGGCGCAAGGCGATATCGCCTTGCTGCCCGGACTGTGCGATGGTTTGGACGCTTTCGTGCCACGCATGAAACTGGTGCCGCTGCCCCAGGCCACCCACTGGGTGGTGCACGAACAGCCCGCGCGTGTGATCGCGGAAATCGGCACCTTCCTGAAAGCTCAGTAAACCCCGGGCTCGCCCTCAGGGCGGGTCTTGAAACGGCGATGCACCCAGTGGTACTGCTCGGGCATGATGCGGATGTAACCCGCCAGCAACTCGTTCATCCGGGCCGTGTCGGCAGTCAGGTCCTCGGTCGGGAAATCGGCCAGCGGCTCGTGCACCTCGATCGTGTAACCCTGTGAGGTCATGCGCGTGACCACCGGCACCACGCGGGCACCCGCCACGCGCGCCAGACGGGACAGTGACGGCACCGTGGCCGCCTGCACGCCCATGAAGGGCACAAAAATCGATTCGTCGCGGTTGAAATCCATGTCGGGCGACAGGTGCAGAGGCTCGCCCCGCTTGAGGCCCGCCAGAATCTTGCGCATGCCTTCATGCCTGAAATAGGGTCGTGCATTGCCCATGCGTTCACGCCCGGAGCGGACCCATTGCTCCACCAGCGGGTTGGACTGCGCCACAAAAATGAAGGCCGCAGGCCCCGGCGCCAGCTTCATCGACACCGCCATCCCCCCGGCGTCCAGCCCCACAAAATGGGGCGCAAACATCACCAGCGGGCCAGGCGCTGTCAACGCCTGCTCATGGCCTTGCCAGTGCAGGCGCGCGCGCACCACCGCTTCAGGCGCATGCCAGAGCCAGGCGCGGTCCAGCACCGATTGACCAAAGGCCACGAAATGGCGAAACACCTGGCGCCTGCGCTGTGCATCGCGCCATTCAGGAAAGCACAGTCGCAGATTGACGTCGGCAATGTGGCGACGGCGGCTCGCCACCAGCCACAGCAGCACGCCCAGCATGGCGCCAAGCCCGCGCACCACGGGCAAAGGCCAGCGGGCGATCAGACGCATGAAACCGATCAGAAGATGAACCAAAACCCGGCCTTTGTGTTGTTCGTTCAGGCGCCGCGCGGCCCTTTGTAGCGGGCGTAGCCCCACAGGTACTGCCCCGGACACTGACGCACCAGTTGCTCCATGGCCTGGTTGATCTGCACCACTGCCACGTCCAGTTCGGTCGACAGTTCATGGCCCAGCCTGCTGGCATGCAGGCGATACCCCCGTCCCCAGGGCAGACGTTCACCCCAGATCAGCACCACCTCAGCGCCGGTCTGTAAAGCCAGACGCGCGGCCAGCGTCATGGTGTAGGCCGGTTTGCCGAAAAACGGTGCCCAGTGACCCATGCCTTCGGGCGGCACCTGGTCGGGCAACAAGCCCACCGCGTGTCCGCTGCGCAAAGCCTTGATCATTTGCCGCACCCCCGCCAGCGTGGTGGGCACGGCTTGCAGCCCAGGACGATCACGCGCGGTTTCCATGACCTGCGCGAGTCCCGCTTGACGGGCCGGGCGGTACAGCACGGTCAATGGTCCGTACTGCGCAGAAAAGCGGCTGGCCAGTGCCTGGGCGGTGATCTCGAAACAGCCCAGGTGCGGCGTGAGAAACAGCACCCCCTTGCCACTGGCATAGGCCTGCTCGACCACCGCATCACCTTGCCACTGCACAGGCACCGGCGCCCCCAGCCACAGCCTCGGCAATTCGGCCGACATGGCCCCGGCATGGCCGATGGCCGGCGCCACCTGGGCAATACCCAAGCCGGCCTGGCGGGCGTTGTCCATGAAGCGCCGCCGGTACACCGACGAGAACAACCAGGCCAACCAGCCGGCCGCATGGCCCAAGGCATGCAAGGCCCACAAAGGCCAATGGCTGAAAAATCGGAACCCGGACTGCATGGGGCGTGATTTTGCCCGTTTCCGCCAGCCCCTCCCGTAAACCGCTGGCACCGCGCCGTGTGTTACCGGTTCTGCGCGCTGGCATTACCGGTTCAACGGGACTGGCAAGCCTGGGGCGCCGCCCAACACTGGATGGCCCATCCCAAACATCCAAATCCACCAAGCTCCCCATTCCGAGGTTTTCCATGCGTCCAAACAGCAGTTATTTCAGCACCAGCCAAACCGCCCAGATGCTCGGCCTTTCCGTGGGCACCATCCAGCGCATGGTCGAATCCGGCGCCTTGCAGGCCTACACCACACAGGGCGGGCACCGACGAATCCTGGCTTCTTCGCTGCGGCATTACTGCGAGACCCAAGGGGTGCCGGGCACACAAGCCCTGCCGGCCAGCCCAGGCCTGTGCATCGTTCACCACACCAGCTTGCCCGCGCCCTTGCGACAGACTCTGGAACAGATGGGGCACATCCACCTCGTCAGCCATCCTCTGGAACTGGCCGGCGTGGGCGATGCCTATGGCGTGTTCTTCATGGACGCCCACGTCGCCTGGCTGGACTGGCCCGACCTGCACCGCCCGCAAAGCCTGGCGCCACAGGCCCGGTTCATCGTCTACAACAGTCAGGACCTCTCACCCGAACAGCAACTGGCCCTGAGCAGACAGGCCCAGTTGCACCCCGCAGACATCAGCGCAGATTTGGTGGCGGGTTACCTGCTCGCCCTCGGCGCATCCCCCCAGGCATCAGCGGCAGGCAACCACCACTGAGCCCGGTGCGACGCGCCGGGTCTTGAAACAGGGTCAAAAGGCCTTATGATTAGCACTCGATGGAGATGAGTGCTAACACCGCTCCATAAAGTTAATGAGCACCAACTGTTGGTGCTTTTGTCTGTCAACCTTGTTTCAAATCCAGGAGATGCAATGAAACTTCGTCCTCTCGGCGATCGCGTGATCGTCAAGCGCGTTGAAAGCGAAACCAAAACCGCCTCGGGCATCGTGATCCCCGACGCCGCTGCCGAGAAGCCCGACCAGGGTGAAGTGCTGGCCGTGGGCCCGGGCAAGACCAATGACAAAGGCGAGACCAAGGCCCTGACCGTCAAGGTCGGCGACCGCGTCCTGTTCGGCAAGTACTCCGGCCAGACCGTCAAGGTCGATGGCGACGAGCTGCTGGTCATGAAGGAAGACGACCTGTTCGCCGTCGTCGAATAAGTCCTTTCCCCGCATTTCAAGAATTTCAGAATTTAGGAGCTAGTCAACATGGCAGCAAAAGACGTAGTTTTCGGCGGTGAAGCCCGTGCCCGCATGGTCGAGGGTGTGAACATCCTGGCCAATGCCGTCAAAGTGACCCTGGGCCCCAAGGGCCGCAACGTGGTGCTCGAGCGCTCTTTCGGCGCCCCCACCGTGACCAAGGACGGTGTGTCCGTGGCCAAGGAAATCGAGCTCAAGGACAAGCTGCAGAACATGGGCGCCCAGATGGTCAAGGAAGTCGCTTCCAAGACCTCTGACAACGCCGGTGACGGCACCACCACCGCCACCGTGCTGGCCCAGGCCATCGTGCGCGAAGGCATGAAGTACGTGGTCGCCGGCGGCAATCCGATGGACCTCAAGCGCGGCATCGACAAGGCTGTGGAAGCCCTGATCGGCGAACTCAAGAAGGCCTCCAAGCCCACCACCACCTCCAAGGAAATCGCCCAGGTCGGCTCCATTTCCGCCAACAGCGACCACAGCATCGGCGAAATCATCGCCAACGCCATGGACAAAGTGGGCAAGGAAGGCGTGATCACCGTGGAAGACGGCAAGAGCCTGCAAAACGAACTCGACGTGGTCGAGGGCATGCAGTTCGACCGTGGCTACCTGTCGCCCTACTTCATCAACAACCCCGAGAAGCAGGCCGCCATCCTGGACAACCCCTTCGTGCTGCTGTTCGACAAAAAGATCAGCAACATCCGTGACCTGCTGCCCACGCTCGAAGCCGTGGCCAAGGCCGGCCGCCCGCTGCTGATCATCGCCGAAGACGTCGAAGGCGAAGCCCTGGCGACCCTGGTGGTCAACACCATCCGTGGCATCCTGAAGGTCGTGGCCGTCAAGGCGCCTGGTTTTGGCGACCGCCGCAAGGCCATGCTCGAAGACATCGCCATCCTGACCGGTGGCAAGGTCATCGCTGAAGAAGTGGGCCTGACCCTCGAAAAAGTGCAGCTGACCGACCTCGGCCAGGCCAAGCGCATCGAAGTGGGCAAGGAAAACACCACCATCATCGACGGCGCCGGCGCTGCCCAGGACATCGAAGCCCGCGTCAAGCAGATCCGCGTGCAGATCGAAGAAGCCACCAGCGACTACGACCGCGAGAAGCTGCAAGAGCGCGTGGCCAAGCTGGCCGGCGGTGTGGCCGTCATCAAGGTCGGTGCCGCCACCGAAGTCGAGATGAAGGAAAAGAAGGCCCGCGTCGAAGACGCCCTGCACGCCACCCGCGCTGCCGTGGAAGAAGGCATTGTGGCCGGCGGTGGCGTGGCCCTGCTGCGCGCCCGTCAGGCTGTGGGCACCCTCACCGGTGACAACGCTGACCAGAACCACGGCATCGCCCTGGTGTTCAAGGCCATCGAAGCTCCCCTGCGCGAGATCGTCTACAACGCCGGCGGCGAAGCCAGCGTGGTGGTCAACAACGTGCTGGCCGGCAAGGGCAACTACGGCTTCAACGCTGCCAACGACACCTATGGCGACATGATCGAAATGGGTATCCTGGACCCGACCAAGGTGACCCGCACCGCGCTGCAGAACGCCGCTTCCGTGGCCAGCCTGATGCTGACCACCGAGTGCATGGTCTCTGAAGCCCCCAAGGCTGAAGCTGCAGCACCGGCCATGCCCGACATGGGCGGCATGGGTGGCATGGGCATGTAATCCCCTGCCGTTCGTCCTGAGCTTGTCGAAGGACGTGCAAGACAAAGCCCCGCAGGGTTCACGCCCTGCGGGGCTTTTGCATGGGCAACCGGTTTTCAACCGAACCCATGCACGCTCACATCGCGACCGCCTCGATCTTCACCACCCAGTAAGCGCCGTTTTCCTGCACCGCCTGGAAACGCACTTTCTGCCCCACCTGCAGGGCATCGAGCTGGGCCGGATCCTTGACCTGGAAGACCATGCTCATGGGCGGCATGTCCAGGTTTTTGATCTCGCCGTGTTTCAGCGTCACCTTGCGCGCCGCCTTGTCGATGCGGCGCACTTCGGCCGTGGCCCAGGGCAGGGCCGCAGCCGCCCCCTCGCTCACGCGCCGCAAGCCGCCCTGCTGCGCCATGCGGCCCTGGCCCGGGTAACGCTGGAAGCTTCGGGTGCTGCCGTCCTTTTGCACCAGCAGCACGTCGTAGGCGTCCTTGCGGCCCTGGTATTCGGGGCCATCCATGCCCGGGCTACCGATCGGCATGCCAGGCACCGACAAGCCCAGCGCGACGGGACGCTCCTTGAGCAGGCGCCGGATGTCGGCCGCGGGCACATGGCCTTCGATGACATAGCCGCCCACGGTGGCGGTGTGGCAGGAGCCGAGTTTCTCGGGCATGCCCAGGCGCTTGCGGGCGGCGGTATTGCCCACGTCACGCACCTGCACCTTGAAACCCTGGGCCTGCAGGTGTTCCACCCACAAGTGGCAGCAACCGCAGTTGGGGTCTTTCCAGACCTCCACGGTGACGGCCTGCGCCAGCGCGGTGCGTTCAAAACCGGTCGCCGCCAGCCCCAGCAGGGCTGCAGCACGAAGCCATTGACGTCTTTGCATGGTGTGCCCCCTCATTTGACGGTGATGCGGCCGATCATGCCGGCTTCGAAATGGCCGGGAATCAGGCAGGCGAATTCAAACGTGCCGGCGCGGTTGAAGGTCCAGACGAGGGCCCCTTTCTGACCCGGGTCGACATGGACCATCCAGGGCTCTTCGTGCTCCATGCCGGGGTGCTTTTTCATCATCTCCGCGTGCGCCCTGAGTTCCTGCGGTGTGCCGATCACGACCTCGTGCAAGACCTTGCCCGCGTTCACCGCCACCAGGCGCACGGTCTCGCCCAGCTTGACCTGGAGGTCCTTCGGCGCAAAACGCATGTCATCGGTCATGCGGATCTCGATGGTGCGCTTGACCCTTTTGGGATCGCCTGCAATGCCCCAGTCTTTTTGCTCGGCCTGGGCGTGGTGCCTGGGCGGACTGGCATGGGCCGAAGGCGAATGGGCCTGCGCCACAGGCAGCGCCAGCAGGCCAAGGGTCAGCAGCGTGGTGTTCAGTGCGGTGTTCATGGAAATTCCTTGTGTGTGAATCGGGTGGGACATGCGTTCCCGGGTGGGCTCAGTGGTGTGCATGACCCTGGGGCTTGCGCACCTGGGCTGGCGGTGCAGCGGTTGCAGCAGGCGCGGCATCTGGCGCACGCGCTGTGGGCGCCACCGGGCCGGTGTACTCATAGGCCTGCGTGCCAGCCGGTTGCCTGTAATCGCCCGGATCGCTGTAATCGCCTGGCTTTTGGTCAGCCCGTACCTTGAGCGTGGTGAACATGCCGCCCATCTCGATGGGGCCGTAAGGGCCGGTGCCGGTCATCATCGGGAAAGTGTTCTCGGGCAGCTCCATTTCCATCTCGCCCATGTCGGCCATGCCGCGCTCGCCCATGACCATGTAGTCGGGGATGAGCTTCTGGATTTTCTGCACCAGCCCACGGTGGTCCACGCCGATCATGGTGGGCACATCGTGGCCCATGGCGCCCATGGTGTGGTGGCTCTTGTGGCAGTGCATGGCCCAGTCGCCGGGCTCGTCGGCGATGAACTCCAGCTGCCGCATCTGGCCCACGGCCACGTCGGTGGTCACCTCGGGCCAGCGTGCGGTCTTGGGCACGGGGCCACCGTCGGTGCCCGTCACCTCGAACTCGATGCCGTGGATGTGGATCGGGTGGTTGGTCATGGTCAGGTTGCCCACACGCACCCGCACCCGTTCGTTCAGACGGGCCACCAGCGGGCTGATGCCCGGAAACACCCGGCTGTTCCAGCTCCAGATGTTGTGCTCCAGCATGGTGTTGACGTTGGGTGTTCTGGCACCCGGGCTCACGTCAAAAGCGTTGAGCAGGAAAGCGTAGTCGCGGTCCACCTCGGCGATCAGCGGGTGTTTGCCCTTGGGGTGGGTGATCCACAGGCCCATCATGCCCATGGCCATCTGTGTCATCTCGTCGGCATGCGGGTGGTACATGAAGGTGCCGGGGCGACGCGCCTCAAACTCGTAGACAAAGGTCTTGCCCACCGGGATCTGCTTTTGGTTCAGGCCGCCCACGCCGTCCATGCCGTTGGGCAGGCGCTGGCCGTGCCAGTGGATGGTGGTGTGCTCGGGCAGCCGGTTGGTCACGAAGATCCGCACCCGGTCGCCCTCGACCACCTCGATGGTCGGGCCCGGGCTTTGGCCGTTGTAGCCCCACATGTTGACGACAAAGCCCGGCGCCATCTCGCGCACCACCGGCTCGGCCACCAGGTGGAACTCCTTGACGCCGTCCTTCATGCGAAAGGGCAAGGTCCAACCGTTGAGGGTGACCACCGGCCTGTAGGGGCGTCCGGCACCGGTCACGCCTGGCGGCGTCCAGGGCGGTGCGGTGTCCGGTCGGGTCTGGATGACGGGCTCGGGCAAGGCGGCCAGCGCGCTGCGGCTGACAGCGGTGGTGGCAACGGCCACGCCTGCGGCGGCCACGGCTTTCTGGAAAAAATCTCGGCGTTGCATGGTCAGTGTCCTGCGGTGCGGGTGTTGGAGGGGCTGGCGGCGCCAGATGCGCCGGTGCTGTCCACATAGGGCAGGCCCGCCAGCACGCCCATCAGGTCGGCATGGGCCAGCCAGGCCTGGCGCTGCGCCTGCAGGGCGGCGTCCACGCTGTCGATGCGGCTGCGGGCACTGGCCAGCAGGTCCCAGGTGCTCTTGAGCATGCCGTTGTAGCGCAGCAAGGTCTCCTGCGCGAGCTCGGTGTGCAGGCGCAGCACCTGGGCCTGCGTCTGCTGTGCGTTCTGGCGCGCCATGCGGTACGCGGCGGCGGCCATCTGCACATCGGCACGCACCTGGCGCGCCAGCCGGTCGGCCTGCAGACGCGCCTGCCAGGCATTTTCAAAGGCATGGCCCCAGCGCAGGGCGCGCGGGTCCCACACCGGCGGCTCCCGTCCGGCCAGCTCGCCAAAGGTTTCTTGCGCCGCCTGCAGCTCTGCGCCACTCAGGCCCAGGCCCGCCATCTGGCGCCGGGCAGACAGGTCTTGCAGTGACCAGCGTGCATGGGCCTGCAGGGCGTGCTGCTGCAGGGCTGGCACATCGTCGAGATCCAGACTGGCCTGGCTTGCAGCAGACGAAGACCCCGGCCAATGGACCGGCAGTTCCTGCGGCAAGTGCAGGGGCAACTGCTGCGCCAGCGCCTGCGCGCCCATGCCCGCCCCGATGCGCTGCCACAGGGCCTGCAGCGCGCGATCGGCCTGCAGCTGCGCCTGGTCCACGCGTGCACTCGCATCCCACAGCGCCAGCTCTTCCTGGATTTGCCGTGCCCGGCTCCAGTTGCCTACCCGGGCCATGCGCTGGCCCAGTTCAGCCCCGGCTTGCGCCACTGCCAGGATGTCGCGGCTGTGGGCCAGGGACTGGCGGGCCGCCACCGCATCGACCCAGCGCCTGTGCACATCCAGGCGCAAGGCGGCCACCTGTTGACGCACGGCAGCCACCTCGATTTCGCTCATGCCGGGCCTGACCCAGGCCGCCTCGTCCTGCATAGCCAGACGCACGGCGCGTTCCAGCGTGAGGCTGCCCGCCTCGGCGGACGCGGGGGCCTCCTGCGACTGTGGCATGTGTTTTTGTTCCCAGCTCAGCAGGTCCGCATGGCCTCGCGGAAACTGGCCCACCGCATGGTTGGCTTCCTGCCAGCCCAGCGGGGCTTGCGCCCAGACAGCAGGCACCATGCCTGCCAACAATACGGCGCCCGCGGTCCAGGGACCCAGGGCTCGCTTCAAAAGAGAATTCATGTCGATTTCCTGAAACAGACGATCACGGCATCCATCCGCCTGGGCGGCGAGCGGACGCACCTGTGGCGTGAGGTTCAGGAAATGGGGGGCTTGGTCAGCGGCGCAAACGTGTGGCCTGCAGGTGCCATGGGCACACCGGGCGGCAGCGGGTGGGCCTGGGCCACAGGCACCGACTGGGGCCATGCCAGCAGGCTCGCGCTCTGGTGGCACACACCGCAGAGCTGACAGGAGCCATCGTGGCAATCTGCTTTGTGGGCCACGCTGTCAAGCGGCGCCTGCGCCTGCATCTCATGCAGGGCGCCGGCCATGGCCTCATGGCAGTCGTGCACTGCAGCGGCCTCAGAGGTCTGGACCAGGCTGACCTGCGCAGAGCCAGGAAGATGGTGCGCCCCACTGTCCGACAGGGACATCCACACACCGGCCCACAGCCGCAGGGGCGTCAGGCAGAGCAGGAAGCAAAGGAACAGTCGGCGCATGGGCAAATCATAAGCCAAGGCTTGCGCACGCCACCCACCCGATGCGCAAAACCTCAGCGCAGGCGGGCGAGCAGGGCGGCGGTCGAAGGGTCCAACCCCGATG
>Ga0255220_1000156_pt1 | contig 29039 bp, 26 predicted proteins | sample Miss_Colum_RepB__FD_188423 | JGI IMG/M metagenome (GOLD analysis project Ga0255220, IMG submission 188423) | Freshwater microbial communities from Mississippi River, Louisiana, United States - Miss_Colum_RepB_8d | ecosystem: Environmental > Aquatic > Freshwater > River | place: USA: Louisiana...
AATCCGACCACTACGATCACCGGTATCGTCAGCAACAAGGCAGCCAGCCATCGGGACGTCCCGACCCCGCCCGGGGTAAGCTGCCCGGAGATCCTTCCCTCGTCGTTCATGCTCATTTCCAGCGGTAGATGTAGCGCACACCGATAAAGCTGACCTGCTGTTGGTTTTGTTGTGACAGCGTCGTATTGTCGCTGAAGGCATACGGAAACCCGGCGTATCCGTACGCCCAGTCGTTGAATCGCGCGCGATGATGAACCATGTCGGCCCTCAGCGACGAGTTTGCGGACAGCTTGTAGCCTGCGTAAAGCCGCAGTTCAGCTAACCGAAACGCGATGTCCGGAAGCCCGCCGGTGGCCGCAAGCAGACCGGCGCTGTTGGCGCCGGCGTAGGTGTCTAGCCCCTGAGAATAGCGATTGCGATCGTGCATGACCGACAACACTGCGCCGACCTCCAGCTTGCTGCTTGGCTTGCCGTTCACGCCAAACCCGAGCGTGGCGTTGCGATTGTCGAACGACAGGATCGTGCCGGCAGCGCGCGCCTGCTGAAGCTGCTGGTCGCCAAATGACATGTACGCATTGAGCCGCCAGTCATCATCGAGCGCATAGTCGGCATCAAGGGTGTAGCTGGACATCGCGCTGCCATTCAAGCCGTAGCCGGTCGGCAGTTCGTAACGGTCTCGCCCCTCATCGACGCTGAACTGCAGCGACAAGGCCTCGGTCGGCTGCCAATTGGCCGACAGCCGCAACTTGTCACGTTTGCGGTCAGCCAGCGATGGCATGAAAACCGCGTCGTAGGCAAACCCCGAGATGTCAGCAAGCTCGGTCACGCCAGGTCCGGCATTGGGCATCGACCAGTTCGAGCCACCTCGACGCGCGGTGCTCAGCGTGACCGCGCCACTGAAGTTCTCCGTCATCCTGCGACGCAGCTCTGCCTTGAAGGTGGTTTCGTCGGTCTTTTCGCGCAGCGCACTGATTCCCCTGACCCAGCTGGTCGGCGTGAAGGCACCACGATCGAGGGCGTCATGACCCACCGCGATCGTGCCGCGATATTCGCTTGAAAACTGGTAGCTCCCCTGCAGCTTGCCGCGCAGGCGGGACCGCGAGTAATTGCGGTTCGTATACACGATGTCGGATCCAACCAGGTTGTAGTAGCGGATCGGTGTGTTGTCATCCCGATCCTCGAACCGCAGATCCGCAACCAGCGTCAGCCTGGCGACCGGTCGAGAATGCACGCCCAGCTGCACCAGTGTGGTGTCGAGACTTCCCCCCAGATTCGAGACCCCGGGCGGGGTCCCCGACAGGCCGGCGCCGGGAAAATCCTGATTCTGCAGCGCGCGCGAATAGCCGAGCTTGAACATGCCACGAGTTGTCGGCGTGAACAGGTAGTTGCCGGCGATGTCGATCTGATGCGCCTCATTGCCGGGGGCTAGCGCGACTGCTTGCGCGAGCGCAGCCTGCAATCCCGCGGCAAGCGGCAGCGGGTTGCCAAGCGGGCCGTTCAGCGAACCCGGGATACCCGGGTTGATCGACCCGTGCGCGTTTTCGAAGAATGATCCGTAATAGCCGCCCGACAGTCGCAGCTTTCCGGACGCATGGCTGAGCCTCGCATCGAGCTGCGTATGGTTTGTATCGATCGGCTCAGGCAGCATCAGCGTCGCCCATCCGGCGCTGATGCCGGTGGTGGTCGCGCACCCCGGCAACAGCGGAGTCGGGCAGTTGAACCCTCTGCCAAACAGCCTGGAGCCGTCCTTGTTTTCGCTGCTCAGGCTGGCGTCGAATTGCAGGCCTTCACGAATGTGGTGCGTGACCGCGACCGATAAGGCCCGACGGCGTGTGACGGGTTCAATCGTCGAACCGGTGCCAACTCCGGCGCCCAGGTGAACCACCTGCGGAGCAGTGGATCCAGCACCGAGCAGGCCAGAGTTGATCTGGTAGGGCTCATAGCGGACGATCTCGTCATAGCCGGCGCGAAACTTCCATTGCCCCTGACGCTTCCAGATGAAACCGAGTTCGCGGGTTTCGCCGAGCAGGTTCCGGCCGCGAAAGCTGGTCATGCGTCCGGCATCGTCATCACGCCGGTAGTAGTCGACATCGAGCAGCCCATAGCTGCGATCCTGGCGATAGCCGTTGTACTGGCCATAGATTGACCGGTCGGCCGAGTCACCGCTGACCAGCGCGGCGCCGACGCCGACCGAGCGCTCGACGACCGCGTCCTGCTGCGCCCGGGCCGAGGCGAATGCTGCAACCAGCGCGGCAGCAATGATCGTCCGGCGCAGGCCGGCATGCGAAACGATCTTGTTCATCGTTGCACTCCGAGTCTTAGCGGAACATCAGTTGCGGCGTCGGGTTGGTCGCCGACGGATTGTTCGAACCGTGCACCTGTGTGTGGCAGGCCAGGCAACTGCGGCCCTGCCACATCGTCACCACATTCTTGCCGCTGGTGCCCGCCCCGATCTGCGGCCCCTGATCCGGATTGGCCCTGGAGTAGACCCCCGGCTGTCCGCCAAGCGCGCCGACCTCGCCGGCGACATGCGGCGTGTGGCACTGCTGACAAAGCATCGGTGGGCGCGCGGTGAGCATGCCAGCGATCGTGCTGCCGTGCGGGTTGTGGCAGTTCGCACAGTTGTCGGAGACCGGCTCATGCTGATGCACGAACGGGCCGCGCTTTTCAGCGTGGCAACTGAAGCAGGTGTCGTTGGTGCTGTCGCGCTTAACCAGCTTGTCACCGAATGAGCCATGCACGTTGTGACAGGACGAGCAACTCATCTTGCCCTCGACGATCGGATGGCGCGAGGGCTTCATCGCCTGCACCCGCTGCTCCTTGTGGCAGCTAAAGCAAAGCGCCGCCTCGGTCGTCTTGCTCAGCGCACGGTCGTGGTTGGTGTGCACCTTGTGACATGTGGTGCAGGCGACATCGGCGCTCGGATGCGCGCTGCTTGCCCACAGGGCGCGCTTGGCATCCTTGTCGTGACAGCTCAGGCAGACCTCGCTGCGCTCGGCGGGCATCAGCCCACCATGTTTGCTGAACACTCGGTCCGGCTTGGGTCTTTCCGACACACCCGCCGGCTTATCGATATGCGTCGGGCTCGGCCCATGACACGCGATGCAGCTTGGCGTGCGCGCATCTGCCTTCACCGCGTGGACGCTCTTGCTCCAGTCGGGAAGGTCGTCGTCATCATGGCAGCGCACACAGCGCTTCGAGCCGTCATCGCTAGCCGCGTTGGCCATCGGCGCAGCGCACAGTGCGACCAGGCACAAGCCTCCGATGGCCAGCAAACTCTTGATTCGCATTCGAAACCCTCACGCAGGAATCCGGTTCTCGCAGCCAGGCAAGGCACCGACCCTGCGACTCTGCGTCCGACTTACTGCTGGCCGTGCACCAGATCGACGCCCTTGAAACCGCCCGGCGCATGGCAGTCGCTGCAGGTTTCCTTTGGCCCGCTCAGATACTGCTGCTGGGTGGCATTCGCAAACTTCGCACCGCCGAAGCTGGTTACATGCGCAATCGCCGCCGAAGAGTCATGACAGGCGGTGCAACTGGCCGCCTTCGGGGAGATCACCCGGAAATCGCGCGGATCGGCCCCGGTCTCGCGCGCCGACACCACAGCCCCAACCGGCCCGAGATCGTTCTTGTACGACCCGTTGACATGGCAGGCGTTGCAGTTGATGCCGTTGCCAGGCCAGTGCACCTCGGCGGCAAAATTCTCAACCCTCTGATATCCACGCCGTCCCAGCAGGATCCAATCGCCCAGCTTCTCTCCAGCCGGCACGGTAGTCCCCGCCGCATACTGGACAATGCCCTCAGTCAGATAAATATCTGCGGTCGTCGTACCAGTCGTCGTCAGAACGCCAGCGGTATCAAAGGCGCCGATCACCGGGTTGCCATAGGTAAATGGCGTTGTCCTCTTCGAATTGCCATGGATGCCATGAATCATCCGCTTGAACTGGTAGGACTCCTGCAGATCAAGCCCGTTGGTCATCTTGGTCGACGAAGATCGATTGGCGTCATGGCACAGCACACAGGCCTCGACGATATTGCGTGAGCCGCCATGGAAGGCATTGGACAGCGTGTTCGAGCCGGATGTGGTCCCGAGCGTGCTGTGACAGACATTGCACTTCTCGTTGGAGACGATCTGCCTTCTTGGATTCAGCGTGCCCGTCAACGCGAATTCCTTCCAGGTGTTTTGCACCGAGACATTGACGTTGCCGCCATCGGGATGCACCGGGCGCGGATCGGTCGCCGTCTTGACCATCAGTCTTGATTCGGACACTGCGCCGTAGCTGATCACACGGGCAGTCCCCTTGGCGACCATGGTCGCGGTATTGATCGGGAGCGTGATGTCAACCGTGTAGTGGTTCGAGCCGTCGTTGATGCCGGCGTTCATTTCACGGCTGGCAGCCCCCCCGTTGTTATACGACGTGAACTCGGTGACCGCATCGGGCTGTCCGACCAGATTCTGGTAGGCGATGTACAAGCGCAAACCGGTAAAACGCGGGTCTCCTTCAAGCTTGTAGGCCGTATGCCCACTGGTGGGATCGGTCAGGGAGTACTTGACCCGCACCTTGCCTTCGAGTGCGGTCGTCGGCACCTGCAAGACCTCAACATCCGCGATGTTGACCTTGTACCGGGCCGCGTTCTCCTCGTTCTGGTTCCAGTGAACCCGCTCCGGCGAGAGCCCGTTTGGCCTGCCGTAGGCATCGGTCGGTGCATGGCAGTCGTTGCACTGTTTGTTGGTCAGGTTCTTGGCCACACCGGTGCCACCGAACAACGGGTCTTGCGCGATCGTCCTGTGGTAGGTCTCCCAGGCTGAACCCGGATTGTTTGCGTGGCAGGTCAGGCAGGCTTCCTTGCTAACCGCGCTCTTCCAGTTGTCGCCCTGCGGCGTCGCCGGATTGCTGCCGGAATGGCACTTTGTGCAATTCCGCAGATCTTGCGGAAAGCCAACCTTTGAGTAGTCGTACACCCTGCCGCGATTTCCCCAGATCACATAGTCTTCGCCGCCGGCACTCGCCTTGAGCAAGCGACCTGAGTGCAGCTTGTGGATCATTGTGGCCATCGACAGCACATGGCCGCTTTCGGCGTCGGTGGTGCCGGGGTTATGGCACATCACGCAAAACTGCACATCGACACGCCCGCCGCCATGGAACGCGAGCTTGTCGTGACAGCCATTGCAGGAGCTCACATCGACCATTTTTCGGGTGGCGGCCGGATCACTGACCGCCACCGACTTGTAGGCCGAATCAAAGCTGAAGTCGAAATACGGATTAACCCGAATTTCCTGCGGCTCGATGCTGCCAGCAAACCAGGCTGGATTCGGATACGCAAGTTGGATCGCCACCCGATGCGTCTTGCCGCGATCGGCTTCCGAGATAACGATATCCGACGCAAACGTGTACGTGTAATAGCCGTCCGGGTGGTAGACCAAGCGCGAGGGAGTGGAATCGGTTCGTGAATCGGTGGTGGCCTGCTGCACGGTGGCTGGTGGCACCTGCGTGCCGCCGGGTCCGAAACCTTCCTGCGCGGTCACGGTGTTCGAGATGTAGTTGAACCAGCGATCCGGATTGCCGTCGGCGCCCCGGTCTAGGCGCGCAATCGCAAACCGAAGATTATCGCCGACCCTTAGTCCCTCGACCACCTTGCCGCCGGAGAACACCGTGAAGTTCACCCTCAGCGGGCTGTTCAGCGTGACCGCAGGCAGGCCAGCGTCTTGCAAGACCGTAAAGGCGGAGAGCGCGTTGGTGGAAGTATCGTTGACAGGGTTTGCCGCTGCAGCGGCGATCACCTGCTTGAGGGTCGCGTCGGGCGGCGGGGTAAAACCACTGCCACTGCCTCCGCCACCGCAAGCTGCCAGTGCAGCGATCATCGAGAAGGCACCGATCCATCTAACGACTCGCTGTTTCATCTTCACTCCCCTTGCGCACTTCGGCATTGCTGCCCGTCAGCCCAGCCGACCCTTCGGATGCAGAGTCGAATCCGGATCACCTCGCCGATCACGACCCCTTTGGCGCCGCCCTCGCCTGTTGCGCGGCCGCGGCCGGCACGCGCGGAATCTTCAGCTTTTCCCGCAACTCCACCGGGCCTTCGCCCTTGGGCTCCGTATGCGCGATGCCGAAGTGACATTCAATGCAGGTCCAGCCTTCGGCCCGCGCCTTCGCATGCCGCGAACGCGCTCTTTCGGACTGTCTGTCCGGATCCATCTTGTCGAAGGTGTGGCAGTTGCGGCACTCGAGAGAATCGGTCTCCAGCATGCGGACCCACACCCGCTCGGCGAGCATCGCCCGGTGAGCCTCGTACTTCTCCTTGGTGTCGATGATTCCGCGCAGATGGCCGATGACCTCGAAGGTGGCGCGCATCTTGCGAAGAATGAGCGGCCCTGGCTCATGCGGCACATGACAGTTGGTACAGATCGCACGCACGCCGCTGCGATTGATGTCGTGGATGGTTCCCTTGAATTCCGCATACGGGTTGTCGCGCATCTCATGGCAGCCGATGCAGAACTCCTCGGTGCTGGTCACGGCCAGACCGTATGCGCCGCCGACCACCAGAACGAAGGCGGCCATCATTCCGGACAGGGCTAGAGCGAGAGTCAGCTTCCATCGCTTGAGCAGTTTCTTGACAAGGCTCATCGGGTTCTTTCGCGCAGTCGGCGATCAGCGTCGGCCACCGGGCCTTACAGCGACAGGATCCAGGCAACCAGATTCTTGATGTCAGCCTCGTTCTTGGTCTTGGGTGACTCGTGGGTTTCTTCCTTGCCGTCAACCTTGACCGTCGGGCTGCTCGTCAGATGCGTGAAAAGCTTGTCAGCAGCATCGGCCTTGCCCTTGTACTTGGCCGAAATCGTCTTGTACGACGGACCGTCTTTTTGCTTGTCGATCGAATGGCAGCCGGTGCACTTGCTCTTCTTGGCAAGCGACTGGGCGGCGTCAGCATCGGGCTGCGCCTGGGCGGCACCGAAAGGCATCACGACGACCAGCGTCGATACAAGCAGCAAACGGAACAGAATCATGCGGACCTCATGGATGAAAAAGCGGGCCTTCACGATCGCGGCCGAAACGCAAATGGCCGGACTCGCACCCCATGTTCAAGCACCCGGATATCCCAAGTAACCTCAGCAATCGCCCCGCGTCAACCGGGGTTAACCCCTAAAACACCAAATGGGTGATGGTTTCGCGCACAATAGAGACAAGTCCAAAATCCATTGATTGCATACACCTCGCCCCGTGCCGCGTAACAAGCAGTTCTCTTGTCGGATCTCGAACCCGAAAGCCATCGGCGGTCCTCGCTGCCGGGCCGGACAACACTGATGCGCCGGCGCAAATCTCGGCGAAGTGGCAATGCCGATGATCACGGCCTTGTGTTTGCGACCGATGCGCAGGGTCGACGCAGTTCTGCAACCTTGTCGGTTGAGGTGTTTGCGCGGGCTCTGGCCGAACTCTCGCCAAGCGCAGCACAAGCACTTGAACAGGATCCGCACTGGCACCGGCACTACCCGGTTCACCTTCGAGCCCTGCTGGACGAATCGCACCGCGCCGGAACACCGGCAACAATTGCCGCTGCGCATGCTGGCCTGGACGCCTTGCATACGCGCTTGCGTTTCGTGCGCGACGGTCGTGAATGCGCACTGGCGTCGCTACGCTCACTTGCGCGCAAGGAGCCGTTTGCAACCGAATCGCTGACCGGGGATGGCGACTGCGCGCCAAGGCCCTTGCAGATTCCGCTCGGCGACGAGATGCTCTCGGGCGACCGGCTCGCCCGACAGCTGGACCAATGGGAGCGCCGCGGAATCATCGAACCCTCGCACGCGCACGCGGTGCGCTCGGTGCTAGCCAACCCCGACTGGCTCGACCTCTCCGACCAGTGTTTCGCGTTGCTGGGTTCCAGCTCCGAGGTGGGCCCGCTGGCCTGGCTATCTGGCTGGCGAGCACGCATCCTCGCGATCGATCTGCCGACAGAACGCAGCTGGCGGCGATTCGAAAAACTGGCACGCCGCGGCAATGCCACACTGCTGTTACCAGTGCGACATGGCCAGCAGCATCCTGGCGCGAACCTGCTGATCGATCTGCCCGAGCTGCTCGACTGGCTTGCCCCTCAAGCGGGCCCAATGATGATCGGCGCGTATGCCTATCTCGACGGTGCTGAGCATGTACGGGTCAGCGCTGCGATGGACTGGCTCACCGCGGAGTTACTCGCGCAGCGTCCCGACCTGAGCTTGTCGATGCTGGCAACCCCGTCAGATGTCTACCGAGTGCCGGCCGCAGCGGTCAGTGCCTCGCGCGATGCCTACGACGCTCGCGGTCTTGGCGCGCGGTTGTGGCAGTGGCCCCTGCAGTTGCTCAGCGGCGGCAAACTGCTTCGACCAAACTATCCGCTGTCCGGTACCAGCACAAACGAGAGGGCAGCAGAGTCCACCGAGCTGCCGACGCTTTGCGACAGTCTCGTGATCCAGCAAGGGGTGAACTACGCGCTTGCCAAGCGCATTCAGCAATGGCGGGCACTGAGCGCACGGGCTGCTGGACGGCGCGTCTCGATCAATATCGCGCCATCGACGATGTCGCACTCGGTGATTCGCAATCCGGCGCTCAAGGCCGCATTCGGCGGTGCCCGCCTGTTCGGCGTCGAAGGCTTCGACCCCGCGACCACCAGCGCGCTGATGGCCGCGTTACTGGTCTACGATCTGCGCAGCGACGAGTCGCTGGCAAATCCGGCACTGCCGCTAGAAGATCCGTCAGCGCTTTTGATGCAAGGTGCGAACCACGGTGGCATGTGGCGGATGCCCTTCTCAGCACGCTCGGCGCTGCCGCTGGCCGCCCTGTTCGGCCTGCTGCGCCGTGGCGAGCACTGACCCGTCAATGCCGATTGCACCTCCGGCCATCCGATACCAACTGCGCGGCGTGCTACTGCTGCTGGGGATCGCGCTGCTGATGGGTGGCAATCATGTCGCTGCGCGACTCGCATTCGATCATGGCACCGGCGTCAGCCTGGCAGTGACAGTGCGCGCGAGTGCAACCGCACTCGTGGTATTCCTGCTGCTGCGCGCCACCGGCTCCTCGCTGTGCATGCCGCGGGCCACCTTGGGCAAGGCGATCATCGTCGGGCTTCTCGTGTCGGTGCAAAGCCTGTGCCTGTACTCGGCCGTCGCACGCATTCCGGTGGCCTTGGCCCTGCTGGTGTTCAACACCTTCCCAATCGTGCTGGGCCTGCTGTCCTGGCTGACCGGTGGCGAACGCCCGGACCTGCGGGCCTTGGTCGCGATGCCAGTCGCGCTGACCGGCCTGGCGATTGCCCTGGATGCCTTCGGATGGAGTTCGGGTGCGACGCAACTGCAAGCATCGATGTTGGGTGGAATCGCGTTTGCGGCCGCTGCCTCACTGTCGTTCGGCACCGCACTGATGCTGACCACGCGCTGGTTGCCGACGCTGGACGGTCGACTCAGAACGATGATCCTGATGTCGGTGGTCGGTGTCGTCTCGTTGCTGGTCTCCGTCGGCCGAGGCGGGCTGCAACTGCCCGCCGATCCGACCGGATGGCTAGGTCTTGTGTCGCTCACGATTCTGTACGGCACCGCCATCACCGGATTGTTCACCCTGCTGCCACGACTCGGAGCGGTCAACCATTCGGCGATTCTGAACTTCGAGCCTGTGGCAGCTCTCTTGCTCGGTTGGATCGTGCTCGAACAACACATCGCGCCGATCCAGCTTGCAGGCGGCTGTATCGTGATCGCAGCAATCATTGTTCTGACCACCGGACGCCGATAAGCGTCACGCGACTCGATCAGCGCCGCTTGCGTATCGCCATCTCGATCGCAAGCCCGGCGGCCGCCAAGCCCATTGCTGCGGTGACCGTCACGATCGATCCGTAGCCGGCGCAAGCCAGCGGCGAGCCTGCCTCAGCAGAAATCGATCCGCGAGCCGGTCGCTGATGCGGAAAATACAGCGCATCCACCTTGAAGGCCCGCTTCAGTTCGCGGGTGAACCCATGGTTGCGCCTTAGGCGTGCCCGCACCGACGCGAGCAAGGGGTCGCCGCGCGTGTGCGCGAGATCTCCGCGCGTCAGACCCAGACCATCAGCCACTCCGCCGGCCGCCCCGCAGACCACCAGGGATTGTCCGCGCGAGACCGCAATGGCGATCATCGCGGCCTTCGCACGCGGCTGGTCGATCGCATCGACAAGGATGGCATCGCCCGGAAGCAATGCAGCGGCATTCTCCGGCGTGATGAAGTCGTCAACCACATGCACCCGACAGGCCGGCGAAATTTCGGCAATGCGCCCCGCCATGGTCTGCGCCTTGGCGGCGCCGAGTGTCGAATTCAGCGCGTGGATCTGCCGGTTGATATTGGACTCTGCGACATGATCCAGGTCGACCAGGGTCAGCGCACCGATGCCGCTGCGCGCCAGGGCCTCCGCACACCAGGAGCCGACTCCGCCGATCCCGACGACGACGACATGGCTCGCTGCCAGCCTGGCCAGCGCATCATCGCCGAGCAACCGGGCGACGCCGCCGAAGCGGCGCTCCCCGGGTTTCTCCCCGTCTGCCGGGCAGGACGGCGGCGCAAGGCCAGGGACTTCGCTCACCTGACCGCCTGCGCTCGCCGTCATCTTGTGACGCTCAGGGCAGCAGCACCGTGGAGCCGGTTGTCTTGCGCGAAGCAAGGTCTGCATGTGCCTTGGCGGCGTCCGCCAGCGCGTAACGCTGGTCGATCTCGATCTTGACCTTGCCGGACGACACCATCTTGATCAGGTCGCCGGAGATTTCCTCGAGATTGCTGCGGCTTGCGATATGGGCCATCAGCGAGGGGCGGGTAATGTACAGCGACCCCTTGAGCGCAGTGAGCGCGACCGGTGGCACCGGGCCGGAGGCATTGCCGAAGCTGACCATCAGGCCGAACGGTTGCAGCGAGTCGATCGACGCCTGGAAGGTGTCCTTGCCGACCGAGTCATAGACCACTGGAACCATCGCCCCTTTGGTGATCTCGCGGACTCGCTCAACAACGTTCTCCGACTTGTACAGGATGACATGGTCGCAGCCGTACTTGCGCGCCAGCTTGGCCTTGTCCTCGGAGCCGACAGTGCCGATCACGGTCACGCCGAGCGCCTTGGCCCACTGCATCGCGATCAGGCCCACGCCGCCGGCGGCGGCATGGAACAGAATCGTCTGGCCTTTTTGCAGCTTGTAGGTCCGACGGAACAGATACTGCACTGTCATGCCCTTGAGCATCATTGCAGCACCGGTCTCGTAGCTGATCGATTTGGGCAGCTTGACCAGCACCGCCGCCGGCATGTTGCGCAGCTCGCTGTAGGCACCGGCCGGGCCGCCCGCATAGGCCACGCGGTCTCCGACCTTCAGACCGGCCACCCCCTGGCCGACGGCGACGACGTCGCCAGCACCCTCGGTACCCAGTCCGGCCGGCAACGGGCTCGGGTACAGGCCCGAGCGGAAGTAGATATCGATGAAGTTCAGACCGATCGCCTTGTGGCGAACCTGCACCTCACCCGGCCCGGGCGCGCCGACCTCGACGTCGACGAACTTCATCACCTCCGGACCACCGGTCTGTTCGATACGAATTGCCTTGGGCATCTGGAATCTCCTGTTTGGACTTCGCGTTGCGATCGATTTACCGGGAACCCGTGCCGCGCCGGGTTCACCAATCCGGGAACTCCCCGGAAAGCGCAAAAGTATAGAGCGCAGCGCTGCTCACGGGTTGTCGCAGCCCCACGCTGCGCTAGACTTTGTGACTTCCCAGTGCAGCGGCCGGAAACGATGCAATTCGACCTCGTGGCCATCGGCGAACCGATGGTGGAATTCAACCAGACCCGCGCCGGCGACCCGAACTACCTGCAGGGGTTCGGTGGCGACACCTCGAACGCGATCATCGCGGCGGCGCGAACCGGCGCACGCACCGCGTACGTCACCCGACTCGGCGACGACGAGTTCGGCCGACAGTTGATGCATCTGTGGGCGGGTGAAGGCATCGACTGCAGCGGGGTTGGAGTCGACCCAACGGCGCACACCGCGGTGTATTTCGTCACGCATGGCCCGCAAGGCCACCAGTTCAGCTATCTGAGAGCCGGCTCTGCCGCCAGCCGGATGCGGCCTGACAATCTGCCGCGCGAATTGCTTGCACAGGCCAGCATCGTCTACGCATCGGGCATTAGCATGGCCATCTCGGCGAGCGCCTGCGACACGGTGCTCGAGGCCTTTCAATTGGCGCGAGACTCGGGAGGGCGCACCGCATTCGACTCGAACCTGCGGCTAAAGCTGTGGCCCTTGGCCAGAGCCCGGGCGATGATCGGCGCAGCGGCGGCGCTCAGCGACTACTTCATGCCGAGCCTGGAAGATCTCGTGCTGCTGGCCGGCACCAGCGACGAAAACGCGCTGGTTGACTGGAGCCATGCACATGGCGCCGGCAACGTGTTCCTGAAACTGGGTGCGGCCGGCGTGCTGGTCAGCGACGGATTACGGCGCGAGCGGATTGCCGGGCATTCGGTGGCGGCGATCGACGCGACCGGGGCGGGCGACTGCTTTTGCGGCAGCTGCCTGGCGCGCATCGCCGCCGGCGATTCGATCTGGTACGCAGCCCGCTACGCGAATGCGGCGGCCGCGCTATCGACGACTGGCTTCGGGGCGGTGGCGCCACTGCCGACGCCCCAACGCGTTCGCGAACTGCTCGCCTGAGCGACCGGGCGCGCGGCACGGCGCAATCTGCCGACTGCGCCGTTTTTTCGCGCCCTGAACTCAGAACGTGCCCGGGTAGGCTCCGCCGTCGATCAGGAAGTTCTGGCCGGTGACGTACGAAGCCTGCGCCGAGCACAGGTAGGCGCAAGCCTGACCGAACTCCTCGGACGTACCGAGCCGACCGGCCGGCACCATGGCGACGCGACGCTTACGCGACTCCTCGACACTGATGCCCTGCTGCTTGGCGGCAGCCTCGATCGTGCCCTTGAGCCGGTCGGTGTCGAACATGCCGGGCAGCAGATTGTTGATCGTGACATTGTGCACAACGGTCTTGCGCGAGATCCCGGCAACAAAACCGGTCAGGCCGCTGCGCGCGCCATTGGACAGACCCAGGATGTCGATCGGCGCCTTGACCGCGCTGGAGGTGATGTTGACGATACGCCCGAACTTGCGCTCGATCATTCCGTCAACGGTCGCCTTGATCAGTTCGATCGGTGTCAGCATGTTCGCGTCGACGGCGCGGATCCAGTCGTCGCGGGTGAAATTGCGGAAGTCTCCCGGGGGCGGTCCGCCGGCGTTGTTCACCAGGATGTCCACCTGCGGACAGGCAGCCAGCGCCTCGGCGCGGCCCGCCTCGGACGTGATGTCGACCGCAACCGGAACGACCTTGACGCCGGTCTCACCGGCGATGCGGGCAGCCGCCTCGCGCAGGGTTTGCTCCGAACGCGCGTTGATCACGACGTTGACACCCTCGCCGGCCAGCGCACGCGCGCAGCCGTAACCCAGGCCCTTGCTGGCGCCGCACACCAGCGCCCATTTCCCTGCAATACCGAAATCCATCTTCAATGCTTCCTGGTCGTCAGAATGAACACGCCTGCGACGACGATCGCGGTACCTAGCATCTGGGTGGCCGAGACCGGCTCGTCCAGCACCAGCGCGGCCATCGCAATCGTGGCAACAGGTCCCACCATGCCGGTCTGTGATGCTGGACCCGAACCGACACGCTCGATGGCCATCATCACCAGAAAAACCGGCAAGACGGTGCAGCATACCGCGTTGATCGCCGAAAGCCCGTATACCTGCCAGGGCTGGGTCAGGATTGCCATCGGATCGGTGAGCAGTGCCTGCGCGACACAAAGCAGGCAGGCGACGATGCTGGCCCAGGCGGTCAGGCGGATCGTGCCGATGCGGGCGATCAGTTCTCCAGCCGACACCAGGTAGACCGCATAGGACAGTGCGCTGGCGAACACCAGTGCGGCCCCGAGCGTCACGGATTCGCCAGTCAGGCGCAGGTCATGCGAAAACACCGTGATCACGCCGGCATAGCTGACCGCCAGCGCGACCCATTGCAGGCGGCCGATCGGCCGGCGCAACACCAAGGCGGAAATCAGCAGCACCAGCGTCGGGTTCAGATACAGGATCACGCGCTCCAGGCCGGCGCTGATGTATTGCAGGCCAAGGAAATCCAGATAGCTGCCCAGGTAATAGCCGGTGATGCCAAGGCCGAGCACCCGCCAAGCGTCGCCAGAACGACGCGCCTGCGCAGGCCCCCGACCGGTGACCAGCGCAACCGCGACAAAGAACGGCAGCGCGAACAGCATTCGCAGCGCCACCAGCGTTTCGGGCCCGACTGCATAGCGGTAACCAAGCTTGACGATGATCGCCTTGGCCGAGAACAGCACCGATCCGAGCGCCGCCAATGCCAGGCCGGACAGGTATCGCTGGCGCACGGTATCGACGTTCGTCGTCGAAGTCATCAAGATCTCGCTGGTTCGGGCGTTTGGAACGCGGGAGTCGGGAACACGCAGGTGCGCAACAAAAGGACGGCAGGGACCGGATGATAAAATCCAGCCGTTCCCGAAAACCCGCGATTCCATCACGCCACGCACCAGCGGTGCAACACGGCGTCAGAAAGGTTCATCCATGGCCGGCCATTCCAAGTGGGCCAACATCCAGCATCGCAAAGGTCGACAGGACGCCAAGCGCGGCAAGCTGTTCACGCGCCTGATCAAGGAGATCACGGTCGCGTCCAAGCTCGGCGGCGGCGATCCGGGCACGAATCCGCGCCTGCGTATGGCGATGGACAAGGCGTCTGATGCCAACATCCCCAAAGACACCGTGAATAAGGCGATCGCTCGCGGTGCCGGAGGCCTGGACGGTGCCAACTACGAAGAGATTCGCTACGAGGGATACGGCATCGGCGGCGCCGCGGTGATCGTCGACTGTATGACCGACAACCGCACGCGTACGGTCGCCGAAGTGCGCCACGCGTTCTCCAAAAATGGCGGCAATCTCGGCACCGACGGCTCGGTCACGTTCCTGTTCAAGCATTGTGGACAGTTTTTGTTCGCGCCCGGTGCGCCCGAGGAGCGGATCATGGATGCGGCAATCGAGGCCGGCGCCGAGGATGTCGCCAGCGATGACGAGGGTGGCGTCGAGGTGATCTGCGCACCCGGAGATTTTGCGACGCTCAAGCAGGGCTTCGACGCGGCCGGGCTCAAGGCCGATGTCGCGGAGATCACCATGAAGCCGCTCAATGAGACCGAACTTGCCGGCGACGATGCCGCCAGGATGCAAAAGCTGCTCGACGCCCTTGAGAACCTCGACGACGTGCAGCAGGTCTTCACCAACGCGTCGTTCGATGAACAGCAGGCCTAGGAACTCCCCATGAAACTTCTGGTTGTCGGCTCGGGTGGGCGCGAGCATGCACTGGCCTGGCGGCTCGCGCAGTCGCCTCGGGTGCACAAGATCTTCGTCGCACCAGGCAACGGCGGTACTGCCCACGAGCCAGGTCTTGAAAACATCGCGATCACCGATCTCGCCGAGCTGGCCGACTTTGCAGCCCGTGAGCAGGTCGCGTTCACGGTGGTTGGTCCCGAAGCACCGCTGGCCGCAGGCATCGTCGATCTGTTCCGCGAACGCGGCCTGCGGATCTTCGGTCCAACCCGTGCGGCCGCTCAACTCGAATCATCGAAGGATTTCGCCAAGGCGTTCATGAAACGCCATGCCATCCCGACCGCTGAATACGAGACCTTCACCCAGGCCGATGCCGCACATGCCTATGTGGAACGGCGCGGCGCGCCGATCGTCATCAAGGCGGACGGCCTGGCCGCAGGCAAGGGCGTTGTCGTGGCCGAGACGCTGGAGCAGGCACACGCCGCGATCGACTCGATGCTGGTCGACAACCGGATGGGATCTGCCGGCGCGCGGGTAGTCATAGAAGATTTCCTGGCTGGCGAGGAAGCCAGCTTCATCGTCATGGTCGATGGTCGCAACGTGCTCGCGTTAGCGTCCAGCCAGGACCACAAACGCTTGCTGGACGGCGATGCCGGGCCGAACACCGGCGGCATGGGCGCCTACTCGCCAGCCCCTGTGGTCACCCCGGAAATCCACGCGAAGGTGCTGCGGGAAATCATCATGCCCACCGTCAACGGCATGGCGCGGGACGGCATCCCGTTCACCGGCTTCCTGTATGCCGGCCTGATGATCGACGACGCCGGGCAGCCGCGCACGCTCGAGTTCAACTGCCGGATGGGCGATCCTGAAACCCAACCGATCATGGCGCGCATCAAGAGCGATCTGGCCAGCGTATTTGAACTCGCAATCGACGGCCGGCTCGACGAAGCACAGATCGACTGGGACCGGCGTACCGCGCTGGGGGTCGTGATCGCAGCCGGCGGCTACCCGGACGATCCGCGCAAGGGCGATGTCATCAGTGGACTGCCTGCTGACGGCAACCCGGCCGACGCCGATTGTCTGGTATTCCATGCTGGCACCGTTGAACAGGATGGCCGTACGCTGACTAGCGGAGGTCGGGTGCTGTGCGTCACCGGTCTGGGCGATTCGGTCAAGATCGCGCAGGGAATCGCGTACAAGCGCATCGACGCGATCCGCTTCGCTGGCATGCAGTTTCGCAGCGATATCGGCTATCGCGCGATCGCACGCAAGCGCTGATGCGCCCCCAATGAGCCAGCAGCCTTCGATGCTCGACACCGCCTCGGTGCAGCAGCCCGATGCGAGGCAGGTGCATGACTACCTGGTGTCGCTGCAGGCGTCGATCGTCGCGCGTCTGGAAGCGCTGGATGCCAACCCGTTTCACACCGACCAGTGGCAGCGCGACCAGGGGGGCGGCGGAATCACGCGCGTTATCGAGGAAGGCAGCATTTTCGAGCGCGGCGGGGTGAACTTCTCACATGTGCATGGCGACCGGCTACCGCCGTCGGCCAGCGCCCAGCGCCCGCAGCTCGGTGGACGTCCGTTCGAGGCGATGGGTGTTTCGCTGGTGCTGCATCCGCGCAACCCGTATGTGCCCACCGTTCACATGAACGTGCGCTTTTTCCTGGCCCGAGATCCGGCCGGCGGCGAGGCGATCTGGTGGTTCGGCGGCGGCATGGACCTGACGCCCTACTACGGCTTCGAAAAGGATGTCGTGCGCTTTCATGCGAGCTGCCGGCAGGCGCTCGAGCCGTTCGGGGCTCAGCTGCATCCGCGCTTCAAGCAGTGGTGCGACGAATACTTTTTCCTCAAACATCGCAACGAACCGCGCGGCGTGGGCGGCATTTTCTTTGATGACTTCAGCGAACTGGGCTTCGAGCGCTCATTTGCGATGATGCGCAGCGTCGGCAATGCCTTCCTCGAGGCCTATGTGCCGATCGTCGAACGCCGTCGCGACACACCATACGGCGAACGCGAGCGCGACTTCCAGGCCTACCGGCGCGGCCGCTATGTTGAATTCAACCTGGTGTTCGACCGGGGCACGCTGTTCGGGCTGCAGTCGGGTGGCCGCACCGAGTCGATCCTGATGTCGCTGCCACCGCTGGTGCGCTGGCGCTACGACTGGCACCCGGAACCGGGCAGCCCCGAAGAACGCCTGTACCGCGACTTTCTGAAGCCGCGTGACTGGGCCTGAGTGCAGGCGGAGCTGCTCTGTTGATACGTCGACGCATCGGATTGCTGGGTGGAACCTTCGACCCGATCCACATCGGGCATCTCGCACTGGCCCGTGCCGGACGAGATGCGCTATCGCTCGATGAGGTCAGGCTGATGCCCACCGGTCAGTCCTGGCAGAAGAACGCCTCAACAGCCAGCGCCGAACAACGCCTGCAGATGGTGCAGCTGGCGGTGCGTGGCGAAAACCGGCTGCTCGCAGATGGTCGCGAGACCCTGCGTGCCGGTTCAACCTATACCGTCGACACCCTGGCCGAGCTGCGCGCCGAGTTCGGCGAGAGCCCTGCGCTCGTCCTGTTGCTGGGGAGCGACCAACTGCGTAACCTGGCCACCTGGCATCGCTATCGTGACCTGCTCGGCTTGGCGCACATCGCCTGCACACAGCGCGAGCGCATCGGTCTGCAGGATTTGCCCGCAGAAGTAGAGCACCTGGTGCACCAGCACGGGCGCGATGCGCTCCCGGATGCCCCGGCTGGCTCGATCGTGTTCTTCGTGATGCCACCGGTCCCGGTGTCAGCCACGGTGCTGCGCCAGCGGCTTGCCGCCGGCGAGCGGCCTGCCGAACTGGTTCCAGGCGCAGTTCTGGACTATATTGATTCGCACCGTCTGTACGGTGCAAGAGCCTAGCTCTGAAAGGAAGTCTCCCCCCGAATGGATATCCGCAAGCTGCAGCGCGTCGTCGTCGACGCCCTTGAAGATGTCAAGGCACACGACATCAAGGTCTTTAACACCACCGGCCTGTCCGACCTGTTCGACCGGGTCGTCATCGCGAGCGGCACCTCAAACCGCCAGACCCGGGCGCTGGCCTCGCGGGTCTGCGAGAAGGTCAAGCAGGCCGGCGGCATCGTCGTGTCGGTCGAGGGCGAGGACACCGGCGAGTGGGTGCTGGTCGATCTGGGCGACCTGATCGTGCACCTGATGCAACCGGCGATCCGCTCCTACTACAACCTCGAGGAGATCTGGGGCGGCAAGCCGGTACGCATGAAGATCGGTGCCGCAGCCGCCCGCTGATCGCAGCTGACCGGCGGCACATACCGCCACCGCGCTCGTGCGGATACAGTCGGGTCCCGCGAGCACGCCGCTGTGGGGCCGCACTCGCGCCTAGCCTGGAAGACTCGATGCTGATTCGCGTGATTGCCGTCGGAACCCGGATGCCCGGCTGGGTGCAACAGGCGGTCGACGACTACGGCAACCGCCTGCCGCCGGAGCTGCGGCTCGAATGGAAAGAGGTTCGCGCGGAGCAGCGTTCGTCGCGCGAGTCGGCGGCCACCTGGATGGCCCGCGAGGCACACCGGATTCGCTCCGCATTGCCGGCGCAAGCCACCCTGGTCGCACTCGATGAGCAAGGGCATGACCTGAACACTCGCGCCTTCGCCGACCGTCTGAGACGCTGGCAGTTGGCGGCCCGACCGGTCGCGATCCTGATCGGCGGCCCCGACGGACTGGACTCTGAACTGAAGCGCGAGGCCGCTGAAAAAATTCGCCTGTCGAGCCTGACGCTACCGCACCCGCTGGTGCGCGTCGTGCTGGCCGAACAGCTGTACCGTGCCTGGTCGGTGCTCGCCGACCATCCGTACCATCGCGTCTGAGTCGATCCGACATGAGCGCTGCATTCATCTACCTCGCCTCAAAGAGCCCGCGCCGGCAGGAACTGTTGCATCAGATCGGCGTACCGTTCCGCCTACTGCCACCCGACGACCCTGTAGCTGCCGAGGCGCTCGAGCAACCCCTACCCGGCGAATCACCGTCCGTCTACGTGCGCCGCGTCGTGCTCGCCAAACTGGAGTCTGCGCTGACCAGGCTTTCTGCCAGCGGGCTGGCTAGCGCACCGGTGCTTGCCGCAGACACCACGGTGGCGATCGGCGGCACGATGCTCGGCAAGCCTGCTGATCCGGACGAAGCGACGCAAATGCTGCGACGCTTGTCCGGTCGTACGCATCGGGTTCTGACCGCAGTTGCACTGGCCAGCACCAGCCGCAGACGGGTTTGCGTCAATGTGTCGCGGGTTTGTTTCAGCCGGCTGACACCGGCCGACATTGCCCGATACGTGGCTAGCGGGGAGCCCTTCGACAAGGCGGGCGGCTACGGCATTCAAGGGGCGGCCGGCGCTTTCGTGCGACGAATCGAAGGCAGCTACTCCGGTATCATGGGACTCCCCTTGTACGAAACTACCCGCCTGCTGCGCGGCATTCTCGTTCGGTCCGGTTGAGCCGTTTCACACGCTCATCGCGGTTAATCGATGCCGCCGCCCGCCACGCCTGCCTCGGAACATGACGGAAGAAATCCTGGTCAACTACAGCGTGCACGAGACCCGCATCGCGGTCGTGCAGCAAGGCGTCGTCCAGGAACTGCACCTGGAACGGGTCGCAACGCGCGGGCTGGTCGGTGACATTTATCTCGGGCGGGTGTCGCGGGTCCTGCCGGGCATGCAATCGGCATTTATCGACATCGGCCTGGAACGCGCCGCGTTCCTGCATGTCGCGGACCTGTGGCAGTCGCGCGCCCAGACTGGCAATGGAGTGCCGGTCGCTCCGATCGAAAAACTGCTGTTCGAGGGCCAGCCGCTGCTGGTCCAGGTGATCAAGGACCCTCTTGGCACCAAGGGTGCACGACTGTCGACACAGATCAGCATTGCGGGCCGCTTGCTGGTGTACCTGCCGCAGGATCCGCATATCGGCGTATCACAGAAAATCGAGGACGAATCCGGACGTCAGCGTCTCAGGGATCAACTGCAGCGCCTCGTACCGCAAGACGAACGTGGCGGTTTCATCGTGCGCACCTCGGCAGAAGACTCCAGCGATGCGGAGCTGTCGGCGGATCTCGCCTACCTGCGACGGCGCTGGCAGGAGATCCTGGCGCTTAGCCGGATCCGGCCGGCCGCATCCCTGCTGTATCGCGAGCTGAGCCTGACGCAACGCATCCTGCGTGACCTGGCCAGCGACTCCACCAGCGCAATCCTGATCGACTCTGCCGACGAGCAGCGACGGCTAACAGAATTCGCGAGCATCTATGTGCCGGGTATCACGCCAAAGATTCGTCTTTACAGTGGCGAGCGACCGATCTTTGAGCTGCATGGCGTCGATGACGAGATCGAAAAGGCACTGGGTCGCCGGGTTGATCTGAAATCCGGCGGCTACCTGATCGTCGATCAGACCGAGGCGTTGACGACCGTCGACGTGAACACCGGCGGCTTCGTCGGGGGGCGCAACTTCGAGGACACGATCTTTCGCACGAATCTCGAAGCGGCGCACGCGATTGCGCGCCAGCTGCGACTGCGCAATCTGGGTGGCATCATCATCATCGACTTCATTGACATGATCGAGGCTGAACATCGCGACGCAGTACTGCATGAACTGCGCAAGGCACTGGCGCGAGACCGGACTCGCACCTCGGTCAATGGCTTCACGTCGCTGGGCCTGGTCGAGCTGACCAGAAAGCGCACTCGCGAATCGATCGCACATCTGCTGTGCGAACCCTGCCCGGCGTGCAGCGGCCGTGGTGCACTCAAGACGGCGCGCACCATTTGTTACGAGATCCTGCGCGAGATCCAGCGCGAGGCGCGGCAGTTCAATCCACGCGAGTTCAGGATCCTCGCGTCGCAGGATGTCGTCGATCTATTCCTCGAGGAAGAGGCGCAGTCTCTGGCCGCTCTCGGCGATGCCATTGGTCGTCAGATTTCACTGCAGGTCGAATCGCAGTACAACCAGGAGCAGTACGACATCGTGTTGATGTGAACGGACCTGCCAGGCGCAGGCTTCGAAGGTCAGCAGGCTTGCCGGTACAAGCCTAGACGCAGCAGCCGGCTCAGCCCGCCTTTTTCTCGCGCGGCACACGCCCAAGCAGATAGAACTCCGGATTGGGCATCATCCCCGACAGATTGGCCATCCGGTTCGACAGCGCGAAGAAGGCTGCAATCGCGCCGACATCCCAGATGTCCTCGTCGTCGAACCCATGCGCACGCAAGGCGTCGTAGTCGGCGTCTTCAAGCGTGCTCGACGCGAGAGAAACCTTCATGGCGAAGTCCAGGATCGCGCGCTGACGCGGTGAGATATCGGCCTTGCGGTAGTTGGTTGCAACCTGATCGGCAAGCAGTGGCTTTTTCTCGTAGATGCGCAAAATCGCGCCGTGCGCAACCACGCAGTACAGACAGCCATTCGCGCCGCTGGTTGCGACCACGATCATCTCCTTTTCGCCCTTGGTCAGATTGCCGGCGCGCAGCATCAGCGCATCGTGATACGCAAAGAACGCGCGAAACTCGTCCGGCCGACGCGCCAGTTTCAGAAACACATTCGGTACGAAACCGGATTTCTCCTGCACCTGCAGGATCGTCGAGCGCACATCCTCGGGCAGGTCGGCGAGGTCGGGAACCGGGTAACGGTCGGGGGAGGTGGTCATCGGGAATCTCCGTGATGGTGGTGTTCTGGCGGCCGTCCGGCGAGGCGATAGCGCATGTAGGTGCCCCAGGCATTTAGCCCCGCGATCACCAAACCCTGTCTGCCATCGAGAAAGCCGAGCCGAATCAGGTAGCCGCGCAGGAACGTCCAGGACGCGTGCGCCCAGGCGGACAACAGCCCGCCACGGCCGCGCTCCCGTAGGCGAACCGCGCCAAGTCTTGCGTATCGCATGGTCTTGTCGATCGCATCCTGCATCGACTCGATACTGTCGTGCAGCAACCAGCCCGGAAGTTCCGCATGCGGCGTCGGACACAGCACACGCTCATGCACCAGGTCGGGTGAAAACTGCGAACCCTCGCGCCGAAAAAGTCGCAAGACCCGGTCGCCTCGCCAGTCGCCATGACGAATCTGCTGTCCGCAAAAGCGCGACGTGCGTCGCAACCAGAACCCGTTGTCCCCCTGCCCATCCTTGGCGACAACCCTCTGAATCGCATCGCCAAGTTGGGCATCGACCTGCTCATCGGCGTCGATCGACAGAACCCAGCGACCAGATGCGAGCGCCAATGCGCGATTTTTCTGCGGGCCGAACCCCGGCCAATCGGTAGCAGTCGTGACCCGAGCCCCGCATCGGGTGGCAATCTCAGTTGTTCCGTCCGTACTGCCCGAGTCCAGAACGATGATCTCGTCGGCGAACGCAACCGAACGCAGGCATCGTTCGATGCAATGCGCCTCGTTCTTCGTGATGACAACGACGGACAGTTTGCACACAGACAAGGACGGCTCCCAACATCGCAGTGAGTTCACGTCAGGTTCGGGGGACCGAAAAAACTGGCGATATGCTAACAGGCAGATCGCGGCCGTTCTTGCCCTCGAGCGTGTTTTGCTGAGCGATCGGGAGCGACGGTCTCCAGCAGAAAGCGATGATCAAAAATTCTCACGCTGAAGCTGGTAGAGCCATGCCAAAAGAATCGCCTGGGTTGCCGCGTAAATGGAGGCATACATCGCCAACCCCAGCGTGATGTGCGTAAAGCCGGTCACAACAAATACGGCATTACAAGCCACCCCCATACGCCCGATCTGCGCCACGCGACTGTCGTCGCTACGACGCGCCCGCCAAAATGGGAGGGTCGTCCCCACGTAAAACCACACTGTCGCGAAAATACCGAGTACCCCGAGGCTCGCCATGTTGTAAAAAATCTCGCCGTGAGTATCTGCCATCTCAGCGACCGATGCTGTGATGACACCCTTCGCAAACAAATCGCTCATCGCCGGCAGGATATTTCTGCCGACTCCGAACCAGGGGTGATCAAGGAAGATATACCAAGAGGAGAAAACCATTTGCAGCCTCTGGCCAATCGAATCAGATCCTTTGTCACCACTCAAGAACGCGAAAAAATTGGTGACTGACGCATCAATTCGACCTTTGAACCACGGGCTAAGAAAATAAAAAGCAATCGCCACCACAATAGAGATCATCGCAACAAGGGCGAGCTTTCTCATTTCGTGCCCGGGCCGCACTTTCAGTCCCAAAAAAATCGCCACCGGGACTGCGAACCAGACCCCTCTGGAGGCAGACAGAAAAACAATGACCGCTGCCACCGCCACCCCAAGCCAGCAAAGAAGTCGCGTCCCGGAAGACTGATCTTCGCTGGCGATCCAGAGCAAAACCCCAAACATCAGCGCAAATGCGGAGAAAGGAATCGTATTTGTAAACTCGGTACGAATTCTTTCATCAGCAAAAACAAGTCCGGCAGCCAGCATCAAAGTCAGCGCTGCCAACCAGGCCCATCGGATTTTCGCGATCACCGAGAGAGGAAGTTGGGCCGCAAGCAACAAGAGCGGGATGGCCAGAATTTGTCGTGACGCCGAGTCAATGTACTTGGCCCTCGGATACTCAACAAACAACTCCCGGACGGCGATCATGACCGGAAGAATCATTAGCGCAATCATCCAGTGCTGATAACTCGCCCACAAGCGACCCAAGGTCTCGCGCGCCTTGGAATGTCGAAGCTCCAATAGTGCAATTATCGCCAGCGCAAGTGTGATGCTTGTCGCACTGCTCTTCAGAACGAACCCAAGGCTGGCAACTGCAGAAAATCCAAGCATGACCAAACCATGCCTTGGACGATGAACCGCCTGATCGATCTGCATGTATCGCTTTCTCATCCGCGCTTATCGTTGAGGCGCCAAATTTGCGTGACTGAGCAGCCGCGCAAGAGCGCATCAAGAACACGCACCAGATTGTAGGCGCTGATGCGGACTGACAGTGTCAGGCTTGCAATCGTTCAATCAGCGCATCGAGATGCGCGTCAATGTCGAACGGATAATGAATATGCTGCGTCGGTTCGGTCAGTTCGAGCAAGCCTGCATCGAACCGCTCCAGCGCCACGTTCAATGCTGCGCGCAGACTGTCAACCGTGCGCTCGAAACGCAAACAGGCCGACTCGGACAAGACCTCGATCGCACCGACCGTATCGGCGAACAGCACCGGGGTACCGCACAAGATCGCCTCCGGACCGACCATTCCAAAGGCCTCGTATTTGGAGGCCAGGATGACCGCATCGGCGGCTGCGTAAAGTGCGGGCATGTCCTTTCGAAATCCGAGATTGATCACGTTTGGATGATCAAGCGGGGACTTCCCAGCCACGGCGAGCCGAACACGGGAGTCAAAATCTTCCAGTGCCGCCAGGATCAGGCTAGCCCCTTTCAGGACATGATTATTGGACGGAAACAGCAGCAGCAACTCCCGCGCTTGCACCCCCAGGCGTTGCCGAATGGCATCGCGATCGACGCGTGCCGCGCGCGAGAACGCAATCGTGTCGACCGGAGGATGCAACGTGACGGTCTTGGCCGCATCGATGCCGTACAGGTTGATGATTTCCTGTCGCACACGCTCCGAATGCGCGACGATGGTGCGAGCGCTGCGGTACAGGGCCCGCTCATGACGAATGGTCAGGCGGGCGAACAGACCATGACGGCTGCGCCCCTTGTCAGCCAGATGCCCGAGGTGCGTGCCCCCAGAGATGGCCATGTCGGCACCTTGGGGCACTCGCGAGATTGCAATCGTCGGCCAGGCTGCGTCGCAATACCGTATCGCAACCCTTTCGAACCAAGCGTTGTTCACGCGCGAAAACGGTGTCCGGTCCCGCAGAACAATGAATTCGACACCAGGGGGCGACTGGCCTGGCCATGCAAGCTTGCGACTCACGACTCGCAGCGAAATTCCGCGAGTTGCCAGAGCACCGATCAAATCAAGTACGTAACGTTCCATCCCTCCCCCGGGACGAATGGAATGAAAGATCAGATTCAAGCCGGTTCGAAGGGTCATGCGCGTCGGGGTTGGCGCGTTAAACGCGTTTCGATGGAAGTGTCCACAATTTTTGCTATTTTACGAAGGCCAGCTCAACAGGTTTCGGATCAACAACAGGCTTGCATCGCGCTCTCCTCGCATGGCTCACTGCCCAAGCTCTCCAGTCTCCGCTATCAGGGTACGCGACCCGAGGCGTGTTCTCGTCATTCGCCTGATGCATCATGGCGACGTACTGCTGACCACGCCATTGTTTTCGGCACTCAAGCGCCACCTTCCCGGAGCTGAAATCGATGCGCTGGTATACGCCGAAACCGTGCCGATCATCGCTGCCAACCCCGATCTGACCCGAATCTGGGCAATGCCTCGCAGTAAAGACGCGGGTACGGGCTGGGCCCACTTGCGCAAGCTGTATTCGCTGTTGGCAACGATTCGTCAATATCGCTACGACTGGGTTCTGCACCTCGATGACCGCTGGCCAGGGGCCTTGGCCGCCTGGGTTAGTGGCGCAACGCTTCGCGCCAGCTACAACCTGCGCAAGCGCGACAACGCCATATGGCGCCGGGCGTTTCCTAGGCGAGTCGCTGCGCTCAACACCGGACATGTCGTCGAGCGCAACCTGGGGTTTCTGCAAGAGCTCGGCATACCGGTCGACGCGCAGGATCGCCAGTGCCTGATGGCATATTCCGATGACGACCGGGCGCTGGCGCATCGCGCGCTGGCCGGCGCCGGCATCGACGGCCAATACATTCTGGTCCACCCCGCCGCACGCTGGTTCTTCAAGTGCTGGGAAGACGAACGGTTTGCGCAGGTGTTGCTTGCCTTGGCCAATGACGGACACCAGATCGTGCTGACAAGCGCACCGAACCCACGTGAACTGGCGCTGGTCTCCAGCATTCTTGAACTTGCGCGGCATCCGCGGATCGTATCGATTGCCGGCAAACTGACTCTGCCCGCTCTTGCTGCGGCAATTGCAGATGCCCGCCTGTTTATCGGAGTCGACTCTGCACCAATGCATATGGCAGCCGCATTGGGCGTACCCATGCTTGCCTTGTTCGGGCCGACCGACGTCGAGGCGTGGCGCCCTTGGAGCGACACGGCCGTTGTGATCCATGCCGCCGACTACGGGCCACTGATCGAGCCCCGGGATGTCGATACGGATACTGACGCGCGTTACCTTGGCAATATTCCGGTCGCGCCGGTGTTGGCCGCTGCGCGCCGTCAACTGGCGCTGCATCCCCGATCAAACGAGGTTCGGGCAGGCCCGCCTCAGGCTGCGGAGCTCTGAAACCGGTACAGCCTCGCATAGGCCCCATTGCTCGCAAGCAATTCCGGGTGCGAGCCGCGCTCGACGATCCGCCCGCCTTCGAGAACCATGATCACATCGGCATGCTCGATCGTCGACAGCCGATGGGCAATGACCACCGTGGTGCGACCGTGCATCGTGCGCTCCAGCGCCCGCTGGACCTCGACTTCAGTCTCCGAATCCAGCGCCGACGTTGCCTCATCGAGCAGCAGGATCGGCGCATCCTTGAGTAAGGCCCTGGCGATCACCAACCGTTGCCTTTGGCCGCCAGAGAGCTTGGCGCCGCGCTCTCCGGCGATCGCATCGAGCCCGTCAGGTAGCGAACGCACGAAGTCGTCCAGAGATGCATCAGCCAGTGCCTTCCAGATCCGCGCATCCTCAACCTCGCCGTCCACTCCGAATGCAACGTTCTCACGAATCGTTGCATTGAAGACCACGAGTTCCTGGCTGACCAAGGCCATTTGCGAGCGCAGCGAGGCGAGCGTCAGCGCGTGGATCGGCACATCGTCGAGATAAATGGTTCCGCTCTCGGGGCTGATGAATCGCGGGATCAGGTTCAACAGCGTGCTCTTGCCTCCGCCGGATGAGCCAACGAGCGCGACCACCTGGCCAGGCTGGACGCGAAAATCGATATCCATCAAAGCCTCAACCTCTGCGCCCGGGTAACGAAAGTTCACCCCTTCGAACCGCAACTCACCTCGCGACCCTTGCATGACCCGGCTGCCCGTGTCCGGCTCCTTGTCGCGGGCGAGCAATTCGAACACCTTCTCGGCCGCCGCCAGGCCGCGTTGCATCGGTCCGTTCACGTCGGCCAGACGCTTGAGCGGAGCCAGCAGCATCAGCATCGCGGTGACGAAGGAGACAAAGTCGCCAACTGTGGCCTGGCTGGACATCGATTGCATCAACGCAATCGTCACGACGGCCGCCACCGCAACCGACGCGAGCAATTGCGTGATTGGCGTCGTGATCGCCGCGGCGATCGTCATGCGCATCGAGAACCCGCGCAGTCGTTCAATGGTTTGAACAAATCGCGCCAGGACCCTCGGATATGCGCCAAAGATCTTGATCACCTTGTAGCCATGAACCGCCTCCTCGACCACATGCGTCAGTTCCGCAGTGTTCGCCAGGCTTTCACGGCTCAGGCGCCGCATGCGCTTGCCGAAGGTCGAGATCGCAATACCGATTGCAGGAATCAGGACCAATGACACCAGCGTCAATTTCCAGTTGAGCCAGAACAGCCAGCCCAGCAGTCCGATGACAACCAGCGTGTCCCGGACCAGCGTGGTGAGTACCGAGGTTGCCGCATCGAGAACGTTCTGAACCTCGAACACGATCCTGGAAATCAGGACACCCGAAGCCTCCCGATCGAAATCCGCGGCGGGCAGTCTCATCAGGTGTCCGAACATTTCCCGGCGAATATCGACCAGCGTCTTTTGCGCCAGCCAGGCCAGCGCGTAGTGACTGCAGAACGTGGCCGCCCCGCGCACCAGAAAGATGCCAATGATCACAACCGGTACGACCCAGATCGGAAACGGCGCATGCTCGACAAAGCCCTTGTCGAGCAGCATCTTCATCAGCGCGGGAAACAAGGGCTCGGTAGCCGCCGCCAGAACCATTCCGACCACAGCGACCAGATACCCCTTCGCATAAGGTCGGGTCAGTTCGAGCAACCGCCTGTACAGACGCAAACTAGCGTTCAAAACCGGCTATCTCCATCATGTTCAGTCCGCCCGGGGCGAAACCGATTGGCGATCAGTACTCGACCGCAACCGCGCGCGCATGCAGCAGATGCCGCACCTCGACGAGCAGGTCTTCCTGGGGCCGAACCCGCCAGTCATCGCCGAGTTCGACGGCACAACGACCTTGCGCGTTGCCGTATTCGACGATCACCGGCATCGCCGGAGAGTCCGTTTGCGTGCCGGCCACGAACGGTTCGATCGCCTTGCGAAGCAGCTCCGCCTGCGCAACGCCGTTCAGGCTGATGCGCAGGCGCTTGCCGAACTCCTGGCGGGCAGCGGTGAGGTCGAGGATGCGATCGGCAATGACCCGGAAACCACCGCTGTAGTCGTCGCGGCTGACCTTGGCCTGAATCACCAGCAGTTCGTCGTCGCGGATCAGTGGCCGGTAGCGCTCGAAGACTTCGTTGTAGACCGACACCTCGTACGCAGCACTACCGTCATCGAGCATGATGATGTTCATCTTGCCGCGCCGGGTCATCTGCGTGCGATGCGAGGCCACGATACCGGCGATCCATTGCGGCTGCGGCGCCGGTTGCAGATCGGTCATCCGGGTGCGCACGAAGCAGCGCACCTCCGACTCAAAACCCGTAAACAGATGCCCGGACAGGAAGAACCCGAGCGCACTCTTTTCTTCCTGCAGGCGTTGGCGCTCGTTCCACGGAACCGCAGTCTG
>Ga0255220_1000157_pt1 | contig 28911 bp, 30 predicted proteins | sample Miss_Colum_RepB__FD_188423 | JGI IMG/M metagenome (GOLD analysis project Ga0255220, IMG submission 188423) | Freshwater microbial communities from Mississippi River, Louisiana, United States - Miss_Colum_RepB_8d | ecosystem: Environmental > Aquatic > Freshwater > River | place: USA: Louisiana...
TGGTCGGGCAAGGCCCGGGCCTCGTCCAGGCAGGCGTCCGAGAACAGATGCGGCACCCCATATTTGCGCACCGCGATCTCGATCTCCATGCCCGGGTCGTCGATCTCGCCCAGCACCTCGGCCACACGGCCGACCGGCTGACCATAGAGCGCCGGTGGCTCGGTCAACTCGACCACCACCACCTGGCCCGGCTTGGCCTCGCCGGTGGCGCCCTTGGGAATCAGCACGTCCTGACCGTAGCGGCGGTCTTCGGGCGCCACCAGCCACACGCCCGCCTCATGCAAGAGGCGGCCAATGATGGGGGTCTTGGGGCGCTCCACGATTTCCACCACCCGGCCCTCGGGGCGGCCCTTGCGGTCCAGGCGCACCACGCGCACCTTGACGCGGTCCTTGTGCAAGACCGCACGCATCTCATTGGGCGGCAAAAACACATCGGGTTGGCCATCGTCGCGAAGCAGAAATCCGTGGCCGTCGCGGTGACCTTGAACGGTCCCTAAAAATTCTTCCAGCATCCCGCTGGTTGGAGCCGATTTTTTGATATACAATCCTTGTATTCCTGAAAGCCCAGGTGGCGGAATTGGTAGACGCACTAGTTTCAGGTACTAGCGCTGCGAGGCGTGGAGGTTCGAGTCCTCTCCTGGGCACCAATCTTAAACGTGTTTCCTTGTGAAATGCGTGTCGGTTGAACAAATAGCCGCTCTCACAAAGAGCGGCTTTTTTGTTTCTGACGTTTGCTGCAGCAGACCACGAAAACATCGCTGGCAACAGCGCCCCCAAGCCCCCTGGTCACCTGCCCTGGCGCTCCCCGATGGGGCGCTCGCCCAGCGCGTCCCAGCCCGGCATGGGCGACCAGCAATCGATGAGCGCGCGCGGCGCCTGCGGCACGCGCTCACGCAGGTAGCGCCGCACCAGCGGCTCGGCCATCCAGGGCGCGGTTGGGCCCCCGCTGAAAATGCCCGTGGGCATCACCTGCCATCGCCCATCCACCTCGTGCAGCAACACCACCGCATCGCGCAAGGTGTCGAACTGGGCTTGCGCCAGCCACCAGCGGCCCTGCTGTTGCAAACCCAGCAAGCGGGCCGACGCAGAATCCGGCGGGCTGTGGGCCTTGAGTTGGGCCAATACTTGCGCATGCGCGGGCGCATCGGCGCCAATGCCTTGCACCGCCCGGCAGTCGCGCGTGAGCTGGGTCCACCATTGATCGAGCTGGCCGCGCACATCCACCGGTCGGCCGCTCACCCGCAACAGACATGGCCCGCCAGCGCAGGCCAGCTCCAGGTGCGTGAGCGGCAAGAGCAGGCCCAGGGCCAGCAACACCGACAGGGCCGTGCGCCGTTTCACCGCTCGATGGCGTGGGCCTGCAACTGTTCGAGCGTCAGGTGCTGCAGCGCGCGGTGGTGCGTGGCCGCCAGCACCACCGGCGGCGCCACCCCCGCCAGATAGGCCTCTTTCCAGCGCAAGGCGCACAGGCACCAGCGATCGCCGGGGCGCAGGCCCGGAAAACGGTACTCGGGGCGCGGGGTGATGAGGTCGTTGCCCTGCTCGCGCGAGAAGGCCAAGAACTCGGCCGTGACCCGGGCACAAACCACATGCGAGCCGGTGTCATCCTCCCGTGTGTGACAGCAGCCATCCCGGAAATATCCGGTCAAGGGATCAAACGAGCAGGCCTGCAAGGGCGTACCAAGAACATTCAGGGCGGTCATGGGCGGGGGATCGATCTGGGGCACAACAGTGGCGCGAGCCTACGCCTTTGCCGCTGGCTTTGCGCGGGCAGGGGTTTGCGCAGGCGCGCCGGGGGTCAGGTCAATGCCCTCGTGAGCGGCCACCCGCTCGAGGGCCTGCTCAAAGAGGGCACGCGCCGAGCCCGACACCGCGCTCAGGTAGGCATGCAGGCGAGCATCGTCGGTTCCGTTGTTCAAGCACTCCTGGCTGTATTGCTCAAAACTGGCCAGCTGGGCGATCAACTCGGCCACATGGCGCGGGCACTCGCACAAGACCGCACTGGATATGCCCGCCACCCGCGTCAGGGTCGCCTCGTCGTATTTGCGCGGTGGGATCAGGCCCGTGGGTCGGGTCTGGCCCAGGCTGTGCATGGGGTCGACCCACAGCAAGGCCTGGATCTGTTCGGCCAACTCCGCATCCCCCAGGGGCGCGCGGCGCACCTGAAAGCCAGCGGCGCGCAAGGCGTCGATCACCGGGTCCTGGCCAAAGCGGTACACCACCAGCACCTGCGCGACCCCCAGCTGCGCCCGCACGCGCAGCAGCGCGGCCTGGCTGGCCCGGTGCAAGGTGCTCACGGCCACCACCAGCAGATCGGGGGCAGTGTCCAGCACCAGGGCTTGGGCGCTGGCCAGGTCGGGCAAGACCTGCAGCACCTGCAGGTGGGCGCGGCCCAGGTGGGCGAGCACCGGCGCCGACTGCAGTCGGGTGGCCAGCGGCAGCCCCACCACCACGCAGCGCAAGGCTTGCGCCGGGTCATGCGTGCCGGGCTGGGCCTGGCGTTGGCGGTGCCAGAGCGCGCCCAGCTGCGCGGCCGACAGGCGCGCCAGGGTGCTGATGGCATGCCCGGCTTCGGTGAGCTGGCGCAACAAGCTGGCACGCAGCACGTCCTCGTCGCCATACAGCCGGTGCCGACCCTCGGTTTTGTGGGGAGAGAAAGCGCCATAACGGTTCTCCCAGACCCGGAGGGTGGACACCGGGACACCGCTTTGCGAGGACACCGCGCCAATCCGGTGCAAGGTTGCTTCGTCGATCATGGGCCCTAGTTGAGTAGATTATGAACAGCAATATAGCCCAAGAACCAGGCAATAATCTACTCACTTAGGGAAAGTGCGGTAAATTGCAGCTTTCCCAACCGAAAGGTGACCAGATGCTGAGCAAGAAAACCCAACTGTGCGTGGACGTGCTGGTGACCATGGCCTCGGCCTCGCCCACCGAGGCGCTGAGCACGCAGGTGCTGTCGCAACACCTGCGGGTGTCGCTGTCGCATCTGGAGAGCATCCTCAAGACGCTGCGCGAAACCGGCTTTGTGCGCTCGGTCCGTGGGCCGGGCGGTGGCTACCTGCTGCAGGTGCGGCCCGACCAGACCAGTGTCTGGCAGGTGGTGGAGCGGGTGGAGCCGGCCGCCAGTGTGCTGGTGCTCGAGCCGGTGCCCAACGCGCTGATCGAGGGCCTGGAACACGACTTTCACCAGGCCTGCTGCGAGCACCTGCAGCGCATGATGCTCAGCGCTTTCGTCAAACCCATGCCCGATCTGCGCCAGCGGCCCAGCGTTCAACCCCTGGGCTTTCGCCTGGGGCCCAAGCCCGAGGTGCTGCGCCCCGTGGCCCCCAATTCGGTGTTCCAGCTGTCGGCGTTCATGCAGGCGGCCTGAGCGGGCTCATTGAACGTGCCCCCCATCAAAGCCCTGCATTGGTGGCGGCAAGACCGGCGCCTGCACGACAACCCGGTGCTGGGGCGGTCCTTGCAGATCGCCCAGCATGGGTCAGGCGCCTGGCTGGGCGTGACGGTGGACGACCCGGCGCAGGACGCGCCCACCGCCTGGGGCTTTGCGCGCCGGGGCCCGCATCGCCGCCGCTGGGAGGCGATGACCGCGCGCGCCTTGCGCGATGCCCTGCACGCCCATGGCATGTCGCTTGTTTGCCTGCGCGGCGACCCAGTTGAGGTCTTGCACCAACTCTGGCTGGCGCTGGATCGCCCCGTCGTGGTGTGCGAAGACGTGGCCGCCCCCGAGGAGCAGGCCCAGGTTCGGGCCTTGCGCGCCCTGGGCGTGACCGTGCAGACCGTGTGGTGCAGCACCCTGTGGGCGCCCGAGGACCTGCCCTCGCCGCCCGAGAAACTGCCCGACACCTTCACCCCGTTTCGCCAGGCCCTCGAGCGCCATGGCCGCCCACCGGCCAAGCCCCTGCCCGTTCCCGCCACCTGGCCCATGGCCCTGGCGCCCGACCAGCTCGCGCAAGCCTTGGCACGCTGGCCCAATGCCCCGCTTGAGGCGCTGCAGATCCCAGAGGCCGCGATCGACCCACGCACCACCGTGGCATGGGACACGCCGGCCTTTGGCGCCGGCGAAGAGGCGGCGCTGGCGCATGTGGCGCGCTATGTGGCGCGCGGCCTGCCGCAACACTACTTTGACACGCGCAACGGCCTGCTGCACACCGACGACTCGACCAAATGGTCGCCCTGGCTGGCCACCGGCGCCCTGTCGGCGCGCCAGGCCTGGGCGGCGGTGGCGGCCTTCGAGACCACGCATGGCGCCAGCAAAAGCAGTGGCTGGATCCGCTTTGAGCTGCTGTGGCGCGATCACTTCCGATGGCTGCATCGCAAGCACGGCGCCCGCCTGTACCGCGCAGGGGGCCTGCACCCCGACGGCGCGCCGCGTCCGCGCCCCAGGCCCGATGCGCTGGCGCGCTGGTGCGAGGGCCGCACGGGCGAGCCCCTGGTCGACGCCGGCATGCGCGAATTGGCCGCCACGGGATTTCTGTCCAACCGGCTGCGCCAGATTGTGGCCAGCTACCTGATCCACGACCTGCAGGGCGACTGGCGCGCGGGCGCGGCCTGGTTCGAGTCGCGCCTGATCGATTTTGATGTGCACAGCAACCAGGGCAACTGGTTGTACCTGAGCGGGCATGGCACCGACCCGCGCGGTCACCGTCGCTTTGACCCGGTGCGGCAAGCGCAGCAATACGACCCGGACGGCGCTTACCGCCGGCGCTGGGCCAAGGCCTGACGGCGGATCAAACCATGGGGCCCGACGGGCTCAGGGTGCGCTGTGCTCGGTGAGCTCGAGCTGCTCGACCGGCAATCCCATGCCGGCCAGACGATCGAGCAGGGCCCGGTAGCGCTGCGGATCGACCTTGGGCTGGCGCGAGAGGATCCAGAGGTATTCGCGCCGGGGTTCGCTGACGGCCACCAGGTCGTAGGCCGGGTCCAGGTCCACCACCCAGTAATCGCCCCAGACCAGCGGCAGCCATGACAACCAGGCGGGGGCAAAGCGCACCTGCAAGGTGGCCGACTGCGCGCCGCCCAGCTGGCGTGCCAGGCCTTGCGCCTCGATCATTTCCCCGCTGGCCTTGCGGCAGCGGTTGATGACCTGCAGTTCACCGGTGGCCTGCGCACGGTATTCAGCACTGGTGTCGCGGGCGCACTGGCGCTGGAACCAGTTGGGCAGTTTGGCTACCTCGTACCAGCGGCCCAGATAACGCGGCACGTCCAGGGCCGGCACCGCCTGCATGGGGGCCGAGGCCTGGGCCTGGGCCGCCCACAGCAAGCTGCCCAGCACCAGGGCATGAAGCCAAGGCCCGCGCAGCGGGCTCGAAAAAAAAGATCGGGTCATGGGGACAGTCTAAGCGCTTTGCCGGTTTGGGGGCGCATCATGCCGAATGCAGCTGTGCAAAGCGATCGCCAAATTGTGCGTGGCGCTGCAGCAGGAGCGCCGTCTCCTCGGGCCTGGGCACCCACACGCCCTGGTGGGAGCTGTCATCCCATGGTCCATGGGACTGCCCGGTGTGGGCCATCCAGGCCAGGCGTGCTGCGCCCAGTGCAGCGGCCACAGGCGCGGCATCGCTGCAATGCAAGGGGCACTGCAACAAACTGCTGAGCAATTGCGACCAGGCCTCGCTGCGCGCGCCACCGCCCACCAGGGCCAGCGATCGATGGCTCGGTCCGCCCTCCCCCATGGCGCGCCAACCGTCCAGCAAGCCAAACCCCACGCCTTCCATGACCGCATAAGCCAAATCGACAGGGCCGTGGTCGCTGCGCAGGCCGGTGAAGCTGGCCGGCAGCAGCGGCCGGTTGTGGGGTGTGCGCTCGCCCTGCAGATATGGCAGGAACAAGGGCGCATGTGCGCGTTGCGCGGGCGGCATCTTCGCCACCGATGCGGCCATCCGCGCTTGGCTCTGCCCCGTCAGGCGCGACAGCCAGGTCAGGGCACTGGCAGCGCTGAGCATGACCGACATCTGGTGCCAGCGCTTGGGCAGGGCGTGCGCAAAGGCATGGATCGCACGCTCAGGTGCGGGGGCAAACGCTGCCGTCACACGGAAGATCACCCCCGAGGTGCCCAAGGAGACAAAACCCTGCCCCGGCGATACCGCCCCAACCCCCACCGCGCTGGCGGCATTGTCGCCAGCACCACCGGCCACCGGCACCCCATCGCGCAGTCCCCAGGCCTGTGCCAGCGCTGGTCGCAAGCGCGCCGACACCTGATTGCCTTCCACCAGCCGTGGCATCTGATCCTCCGACAAGCCACACAGCGCCAGCAAGGCGTGATGCCAACGCCGTTGGGCCACATCGAGCCACCAGGTGCCCGAGGCGTCGGACATGTCACTCACGGCGTCACCCGTCAACTGCCATCGCAGCCAGTCCTTGGGCAAGAGCACGCGCGCAATTCGGGCAAACACCGCCGGCTCGTGCTGGCGCAGCCACAGCAGTTTGGGCGCGGTCAAGCCAGGCATGGCCAGGTTGCCGGTGATCTGTCGCGCCTGCGGAAAGGCCAGCTCAAGGTCGGCGCACTGTTGGGCACTGCGTCCGTCGTTCCACAACATGGCGGGACGAAGCACCTGCCCCTGCTCGTCCAGGACGACCGCACAGTGCATTTGGCCCGACAGACCCACCGCCTCAATGGCCGCCCAATCCTTCGGGGCCTGGGCACGCAACTGGGTCACGGCTGCCGACAGGGCGGCCCACCAGTCCGACGGCGCCTGCTCGCACCAGAGGGGCTTGGGTTGCTGCAGTGACAGCGGCATATCGACCGTCATCACGCGGCGTTGCGCCGCATCCATCAACAACAGCTTGAGCCCAGATGTGCCCAAATCAATGCCCAGGTACATATGCCTTGTCCCATGACATGGGGTGCCCCCTCAGCGCTCGCGCAGACCAAAGCGGGCCATCGACTGCTTGCGGTAATCGCTGGGCGTCAAGCCCTTGATGTCGAGAAATCGACGGTTGAAATTGGCCAGGTTGTGAAAACCCACCTCCAGGCTGATGTCGGCAATGAAGCGGTCGGTCTCGCGCAGCAGTTGGCAGGCACGGTTGATGCGGATGCGGTTGACAAATTCGGTGAAGGTATTGCCCGTGGCGCGGCGAAAAAAGCGCGAGAACTGGCTGTCGCTCATGCCCATGCCTGCGGCCAATTCCGTCACCGAAAAAACCTCGTCCATCTGGTCCATCACCCGGCTGACAATGGCGTTGATCTGGTCGAGCTGGTGGTGGTTGTCGGCGCTCTGGATCTGCACGCTGGAGAGCAGGCGGTAGTCGGTGGTGCGCGCCAGATCGGTGAGGAATTCGCAAAAGGCCGCAAAGCGCTGCGCTCCACGGGCTTGCTTGATGCGCTGCCAATGGGCCTTGGCCTTGTCGCCCATGTCAAAAAACTCGATGCCGTGGCGCGCACGCTCGAGCAGGGGCTGCCATTCGCGCAGCTCGGGAATGTGCGCAGCACTGGCGATGATCGGCTCATGCTTGAACTGAATCACCAGGTCGCGCTCGGCCACCCCCTCTTGCGGCAGGTCCATGCTGATCCAGTTGTGCGGCAAGCGCGGCCCGGTCAGCACCAACTGGCCTGGTTGAAAAAATCCAATCCAATCGCCCACAAATACCTTGCCCGAGGTGGCCGTGATGAGGTGCAGCTCGTACTCGTCGTGGTAGTGCCAGCGTGCCAGCGGCGTCGGGAAGCCATGCGCCAAACACTGGATCAGCCCGATCTCGTCCTGTGACTCGTAGCCAAGGGCGGGGGTGCGGTGAAGATCGTTTTCCAGCTCGGGTTGGGTGTGCCGGGGCACATGGCGCGGTTGGGGGCTCATGGTCGTCTGCACGTACAGGCCTCAGGCGGGCAAGGGGTCTTCTGGCGCATGGTGGGCTCGGTGGGCCGTCACCAACGCGGCCACACGCACACTGGCACGGCGCAGCGCCTGCAAGAGCGCCTCCTGCCCCGCCAGATCGCCCCACAACTGCAGGTCGGCGGCAAAGGCCAACACAGGGTCTGGGGCCTGGCAAATGGCGTGCGCGATGGCCGGATCCATGGCCTGGTCTTGATAGGTATGCGGGAGATCACCGACATGCCAGCGCTGCAAGTAGGCCAGGAACAGGGCGGGCAGCATGGCCACGCTGTCAATCGACTCGCCCCGGGCCAATCGCTGACGGATGGTGGGGGCGATGAAGCCAGGAATTTTGGAAAACCCATCCATGGCCACCCGCTGATTGGTGTCGCAAATGGCGGGATTGGCAAATCGGGCAAGCACCTGGTCCCGATAGCGCGCCAAATCGATCGGACAAGGGGCCTCGGGGGTGTGCAGCACAGGGATCACGTCGTGGGTCACGTAGTCGTGGGCAAGCTGCCGAATGGCCGGGTCTTGCGTCCCTTGGTGAATGAAGCGGTGGCCCACCAAGGTGCCGGCCCAGGCGATGCAAGCATGGGGGGCGTTGAGCAAGCGGATCTTGGCCTCTTCGTGGGCGTCGACCGCGTGCACCATCTCAACCCCCACACGCTCCCAATCTGGGCGGCCCGCCACAAAACGGTCCTCGATCACCCATTGGATGAAGTCCTCGCTCATCAACGCCACGGGGTCGTCCTGCCCGGTGGCCGCCCGCACCCGATCGCGCACATCGGGCGTGGGCCGTGGGGTGATGCGGTCAACCATGGCATTGGGGCTGCTGGTGTTGGCCTGCACCCAGGCCAAGAGCGCGGCATCGCCCACCGCGTCGATGAATTGCAGCAGGCCGCTGCGCGAGCGATCGCCGTTGTGGCGCAAGTTGTCGCAACAGAGCAGGGTGACAGGACCGGCATGGCGGCGACTGCGCTCGCGCAAGATGGCGGTCAGCGCCGCGTACACCGTGGGGCCAGCCCGACCCAGGCGTGCGGCCTCAAGGTCTGCACGCAGATCGGGAAAGCTGCCCAGGTCCAGGCGCTGTGCGGTGTCGAGGTAGTAGCCCGCCTCCGTCACGGTGAACGAGATGATGCGGGTATCCGGATCGGCCCCCAGGGCCACCAGCCGCTCAAGCCCCGGTGTCCAAGGCACCACCTCGGTGATGGCCTGGATGCGCGCATACCGAAGCAGGCCCGTGGGGGAAGCGGTCTCCAGGGTATAGGCCCCACCCTGCGCGATCAAGGCATCGATGGTCTCGGTCATGTCGGGCCGGGTGTTGCCTGCGGCCAGTGCCCACGACGCGTCACCTTGTGTGATCAGTTCTTGGAGGTAAACCGCCTGGTGCGCGCGGTGAAACGAGCCCAGGCCCAGGTGAAGCATGCGATTCATAGGCAATATCGACAGGGTTGGGTGAAATGGACGACCGTCACAGGTCGAACGCACTTGGCAACATGACCACATCTCGAATGGTCATGCCGCGCGGACGGGTCAGCATGAAGAGCACGACCTCCGCAACCTCGGCTGGCGCGATCAGGGTCCCCTGCGCGCGGGCCTCCTGCCGCTTTTCCTCGGGCCAGTCGGCCAGCAACGCGGTCATCACCGGCCCTGGCGAAATCGCCCCCATGCGGATGCCATGCCGGAACACCTGGCGTCGCGTCGTCTGCACAAAGCAATCAATGGCCCATTTGGAGGCGGCGTACACCGGCTCCCAGGGGGTGGGGAAATGTGCCGCCAGCGAGCTGGTGACGATCACATCGCCACGCTGGCGCCCCATCATGTGGCGAAGCACGTCGCGCACGTTTTTCATGACCACGCTCACATTGAGCTGCACCATGCGGTCAATCGCCGCTGGTTCGGCGTCGACCAAATCTCCGCCCACATACAAGCCTGCGTTGGCGTGGAACACATCAATTTGACCCACACGGTCGAGCACCTGCGGCACCAGCGCTGCGCATTGCGCGGGGTCGAGCAGGTCCAGGCACAGAGGCAGCAGGCCCGAACCCGCTGGGCATTGACGCGCCAGCGCTGGGGCATCGCGGTCGACCAACACCACCTGCGCGCCCGCGGCGGCCATGGCTTGGGCACTGGCCAAACCAATGCCCGAGGCGCCACCGGTCACCACCGCCACCTGGCCCAGCAGGGCCTCAGAGTCCACCACGCTCATGTGCCATCCTTGTGCTTTCAGGCCGTCGCGCTGGCCACGACCCGCCCGTGTTCATCGAACCAATGGGCCTGCGCCCAGTCCATGTGAACCGCCACGACATCTCCCACTTGCACGGTGCTGCGGGCGTTTTGCCGGGCCACCAGTGGCATCCCCTCAGCGGTTTTCACATGGAGCAGGGTTTCAGCGCCAAGCGACTCGATCAGCTCCACCTGGCACGAGAGGGCACCGGGCCTTGGGCTGTCGGCCTGTGCCAGCACGCGCAGGCTTTCGGGTCGAAGGCCCACCGAACCACCGGCCGCAGCGACCGGGGCTGGCGGCAGCAGCCCCTTGGGCCAGCGAGCAAGCGCGGACACATTCATTCGGGGGGTGCCGATGAACTGCGCCACAAACTGATTGGCCGGCTGGTCGTACAGCGCCAGTGGGGTGCCTACCTGCTCAATCTGCCCATCGCGCAACACCACCACCCGGTCGGCCAAGGTCATGGCCTCGACCTGATCGTGGGTGACATAAATCGTGGTCGCGCCCAGCTCGCGGTGCAGCTTGGCGATTTCCACCCGGGTCTGGCCGCGCAGCGCGGCATCCAGATTGGACAGGGGCTCGTCGAACAGGAACACCTTGGGCGAGCGGACAATGGCACGACCGATGGCCACCCGCTGACGTTGCCCCCCCGAGAGTTCACGCGGGGTGCGCTGCAGATACGGTGTGAGGTTGAGGATGGCCGCAGCGCGCTCGACCTTTTGCGCAATGAGCGCGGGCGGCACCTTGGCCAGCTTGAGCGCAAAACTCATGTTGTCGTACACGCTCATGTGCGGGTACAGCGCATAGCTTTGAAACACCATGGCCAGGTCGCGCTGGCTGGCTGGCAAGCTCGAGATATCGCGTTGGTCGAGGATCAGCCGACCGCCATCCAGGGTCTCCAGCCCGGCGATCAAGCGCAGCAAGGTGGACTTGCCACAGCCCGAGGGGCCCACAAAGACCATGAATTCGCCTTGACAGATGGACAGGTCAAGCGACTGGATGGCGTGATGGCTGCCAAAGTGTTTGTGGATGCCGTGCAGTTCAAGAAAGGCCATGGGCGTGATCTCTTGCGATGGTGAAGACGAGTGGGCGCTTACTTGACCGCACCAAAGGTCAAGCCCTGCACCAGCTGCTTTTGGCTGAACCAGCCAAACACGACGATCGGCGCAATGGCCAGCAAGGAGGCGGCCGAGAGCTTGGCCCAAAACAGGCCTTCCGGACTGGCATAGCTGGCGATCAAGGTGGCAAGCGTGCCGCCTTTGGCGGCCGTCAGATTCAGGCTCCAGAAGGCTTCGTTCCAACTGAGCACCAGACACAGCAGCCCGGTGGAGGCCATTCCACCCATGGCCAAGGGCAGCAGAACGCTGTGAAACTCTTGCCACACGGAGGCGCCGTCCATGCGCGCGGCCTCGAGGATCTCGTGCGGAATATCCTTGAAGTGCGTGTAGAGCATCCACACCATGATCGGCAGGTTGGAGAGCGTGAAAACGATGACGAGCGCCAGCTGGGTATCCAGCAGCTTGGCCTTTTGCGCCAGCACATAAATGGGGACCAGCGCGCCCACGGCGGGCATCATCTTGGTCGACAGCATCCACATCAGGACGTCCCGGGTGCGGCGGCTTTTGTAGAACGCCATCGAGTAGGCAGCCGGCGTTGCCAACAACAGGCCCAGCACGGTGGACAGCACGCTGGTCACCAGCGAGTTCTTGGCGTAGAGCAGGTAGTCGCTGCGCTGTTGCACCTCGGCAAAATTGTCGAGCGTGGGCGCAAACACCAGCAGCGGCGGCACCGCGATGGCCTGCAACTCGGTTTTGAAGGCGGTGAGCACCAGCCAGCCCAAGGGAAAAAACAGCAAGAGCGCACAGCCCCAGGCCAGGATGGCGCGCAGCCACCGGCCCATGCTTGGTTTGGATGCGGGCAACATGGTGGGATTCGCTTTACCTGTCGAGGTTGTGACCGATCATGCGCATCAGAAAGATGGCGGCCACATTGGCCAGCAGCACCGCCAGCAAGGCGCCAGCGGAGGCCACACCTGCGTCAAAATTGAGCAAGGCCTGCTTGAAGATCAGAAACGCCATATTGGTGCTGGCGTCGCCAGGTCCACCGCCGGTGGTGGTGAAGATCTCGGCAAACACGCTGAGCAAAAAAATCAGCTCGATCATCACGACCACCGCCACAGGCCGGGCCAGGTGCGGCACATACAGGTAGCGCAGTTGCTGCAAGGTGTTGGCCCCGTCCATGCGCGCCGCCTCGATCTGCTCACGGTTCATGCCCTGCAGCGAGGTCATGAAGATCAGCGTTGCAAACGGCAACCACTGCCAGGCCACCATGATGATCACGGACAGCAAGGGCTGGTCCTGCAGCCAGTTGAGTGGGGTCGCCCCAAAGAACAGCCAGACCTGCGCCAGCACCCCGTAGATCGGGTTCATCATCATGTGCTTCCAGAGCAGCGCGTTGACCGTGGGCATGACAAAAAAGGGAGAAATCAGCAGCAAGCGAACCACACCGCGTCCAGGAAACGGCTCGTCCATCAGAAGCGCCAAGGCCACCCCCAGCAACACGGTGATCAGGATCACGCTGCCCAGCAACACCAAGGTGTTGAAGACGGCGGGCCAGAAGGAGGGGTCGGTGATGAAGAACTCGAAGTTCTCAAGCCCGATGAAGCCGCTTTGTTCGGGCTGCATCAGGTTGAAGCGGATGGTCGAGAAATGGATCGACATCAGCAATGGAACAACCATCCACAGCAACAGCGAGGCAAGGGCCGGTGCCAACAGCGCGCGGGGCAACCATCGATTCATATAGGTCCCGATCAAGAGCTCATCTGCCCTGCTGGGTCGCGACCCAGCACAGGGGGCGCGACCGCAGGCCCCGCCCCCCATGGACTTACTTGTAGTAACCGGCCTTGCGCATTTCGCGATCGGCGGCGGTCTGCGACGCCTTGAGCGCCGCGTCGATGGACGTCTTTCCCGCCAAGGCAGCACTCATCTGCTGCCCCACCGTCACCCCAATGGCCTGGAACTCAGGAATGGCGGCAAACTGCACGCCCACATAGGGGCTTTTGGGCAGGGTGCTGTCCTGGGGGTTGGCGCTGTCGATGGCCGCCTTCTCGGCGGCTGCAAAGCGTGCCGCTTTCTGAAACTCGGCATTGGCATATGTGGACTTGCGGGTGCCGGTGGGCACATGGCCCCATCCATTGGTTCTGGCCACCAATTCGATGTAGTCACGGGAGGTGGCCCAGGTCACAAACTTGTGTGCGGCATCGGCCTTCTGGGTGCCGGCTGGAATGGCCAGGGCCCACGCCCACAGCCAGTTGGCACCCTTGGGCGTGGCCTTGGTGGGGGCTTGCGCAAACGCCACCTTGTCGGCCACCTTGGACTGTTTGGGATCGGTGATGAACGAGGCCGCGATGGTGGCATCGATCCACATGCCGCACTTGCCCTCGTTGTAGAGGGCCAGGATCTCGTTGAAGCTGTTGGCCGCAGAACCAGGGGGGCCATACTTGTTGAGCAGGTTCACATAAAAGCCGATGGCATCTTTCCAGGGCTTGGTATCGAGCTGAGGCTTCCACTGCATGTTGAACCACTGCCCGCCAAAGGTGTTGACCAGGGTGGACAAAAAGGCCATGTTGTCGCCCCAACCTGGTTTGCCGCGCAAGCAAATGCCATACACGCCGTTTTTGGGGTCGTGGATTTTGGCGGCCAAGGTGGCGATGTCGTCCCAGGTCGGCTTGTCGGCCACCTTGATGCCCACCTTGTCGGCCAGGTCCTTGCGGTACATCAGCATCGAGCTTTCGCCATAAAAGGGCACGGCGTACAGCTTGCCGTCCACCGACAGGCCGTTGCGCATGGCCGGCAGCAGATCATCGGCGTCGTATTTGGCGTCGGGCTTGATTTCCATGAGCCAGCCCTTTTTGCCCCAGATGGGGGTTTCGTACATGCCGATGGTCATGATGTCGAACTGACCACCCTTGGTGGCAATATCGGTCGTGACGCGCTGGCGCAGCACCCCCTCTTCAAGCGTGACCCATTTGAGCTTGATGTCGGGATTGGCTTTTTCAAACTCGGAACTGAGTTTTTGCATTTCGATCATGTGCCCGTTGTTCACGGTGGCAATGACCAATTCGGTGGCGGCATGGCTGAGGCCGGTTGCGAACACGGCCAGCGCGATCAGGCCCAGGCGGAACTTCATCTTCATCGTCGGTCTCCTTGGACGGTATGCGTCTGCCAACACACATCCCCCTTGGACGTGTCGCATTGGCTGAGATCGAACGATACGGATCTTGTCTTGCAGATCCAATACCGATTCACATAATCATGGTATTAAATTTGACCGTATATACCGGTATTTTTACCTAATCACGCAATATCGTATTGATCAAGCCCGGGGCCACCCCGGTCAAGCCTCTTGCGGTTAGCAGGGCCGTGGGGCGTCAAGGTCTGCGCCCCTGCGCCCTCAGTCGAACATATCGGGCTCGGTGCGCACCAGGTCGTCCCAGATGGCCTGGAAGTGCAGCCAGCCGATGTATTCGCTGCCCACATGCTCGCGGCTGTAGCGGGCCTTGTCGGGCGGCACCAGCAGGGGTTTGCGGCCGCTGGCGTCGATCAGGAGTTGCTGGCGGCAGCAGCGCTCGAGCGCGATGAACCAGAAGGCCGCCGCCTCGATGCTGTGGCGGCTGACGGTCAGCAGGCCATGGTTCTGGTGGATCGCGGCCTTGACGCCACGGAACCAGTCGGCCACGGCCAGTCCCGCTTTTTCCTCGACCGCCACCTTGCCGCCCTCGTCGGTGATGACGGCATGGTCCTCGAAGAAGGCACACGCGTCTTGCGAGATCGGCGCCAGGGGCTGGCCAAGCGAGGAAAAGGCGGTGCCGTAGACGGTGTGCGCATGGCACATGGCCACGATGTCCGGATGCGCCTCGTGCACGGCGGCGTGCAGGACAAAGCCGGCGCGGTTGATGGCGTGCTGCCCCTCCACCACGCGGCCTTCGTGGTCGGCCAGGATCAGGTTGGACACCTTGACGTGGCGAAAGTGCACCGCCATGGGATTGGTCCAGTACAGCTCGGGGTGCTCGGGGTCGCGCACCGTCAGGTGGCCGGCAAAGCCGTAGTCCAGCTCGGCGCGGGCAAAGGCGCGGCAGGCCGCCACCAGGCGCTCCTGCAAATGGCGCCGCTGGGCGCGCACATCGCTGTGCTGCGGCATGAGCGGAAAGATCAGGCCGGGCTGATCGGGCTGGTAAATCGAGGTCTTGCCGTGCACGGCGGGGTCGTATCGGGTGGCGGCGGGTTCACGCATGCGGGGGTCTCCGGTCGGGTGGGCCGCGGCGGGCAGCGCGGCCACACCGGGCATGATGGCCCAAGCGGCTGCCTTTGACAAACGACGAACGCTCAATCATGGTTGAAATGCCGTCAACTGTGCCCGCAGGCGCGCAGGCCCCGTTCGGGCGACGTGTCGCCCTTGGCGCGGTGGCCTCAGGCCGCGCGCGGCAGCGGCATGGGCTGCATGCGGATCACGCCAAAGGGGCAGCGGCGCGCGCACAGGCGGCAGCCGGTGCAGGCGATCGCGTCGTGCAAGACCGCGTGCTTGCGCCAGCCCTGTGGCTGCAGGCTCAGCACATCCACCGGGCATGCGGCCACGCACCAGCCGCAACCGGTGCAGCGGTCGGTGGCAATCTCGGGCAGCAGGGCAAGCGGGGCATCGGCCATGCCCTTCATTCTGGCACGCCAGGGTCAGCGGCTCAGGCCGGGCTGCGGGCCTGGCCGCGCGTCCAGTCGGGCAAGGGGGCGCTGCGGTGCAGCACATCGGTGTGCAACCAGATGGCGCTGCGCCGTGCGCGCTCGGCCACGGTGTCCAGCGGCAGTTGCTGGTAGTCGTCGTTGAACACCTCGAAGCTGTGGTCGCCCCGGTAGCCGATCCGCTCGAGCCGCAGCACCAGATCGGCCAGCTGCTCGCTGTGCACGCCCTCGCCCGGAAAGACGCGGAAGGTGCGCGCGGTCGTCATGCGCTCTTCAAAACTCGGCGTCTCCTGCCACATGAAGTCCGAGAGCTGGACCAGGAAGATCTTGCTGGGGTCCAGGTCCTCGATGGCCGCGAGCGGGGTGCCCGCGGCAACGATGTGAAACGAGTCCAGGCCAATGCCCAGATTGGGGCAATCGGCGCGCTGCACCACGTCCCAGGCGGTGGTGAACTCGTTGACATGACGCCCCCACGAGAGGCCCTCGTACGCGATGCGAATGCCCAGCGGCACGGCGAGCATGGCGAGCTTGCGCAGGTCGGCCGCGATCTGATCGAGATCGCCCGTGGCATGGCGCGAGGTGGACGAGCAGGCCAGCAAGACCTTGGCCCCGGTGGCCGCGCACATCTGCAGCATGGACTTGGCGATATCGATCTTGTAGCCGTGCAAATGGCCCGACAGGCCCTCGAAATCGCGCAGCACCTGAAAGCCAGTGGGGCGCAAGCCGCTCTGTCGCACTGCCTGCACCGCCGCCTCGACCCCGCCAGGATGGCCGACCAGGTCGCGCGCCATCAGCATGACCTGCGAAAAGCCCGCCCGCTTCATGGCCGCCAGCTTGGCCTCCAGGCTGCCAGCCAGGGTGATGGTGTCCATGCCGTAACCGGCCAGCATGTTCATGGCCGCGGCCCCCATCAGCGGTGCACCAGCTCAAACGCCAGGCTGCCCAGGGTGCTGCGCGTGAGCGCGCCCCGGTCTTCGGGGTGCAGCTGGCTCGACTCGACAAACTCCACGCCCCGCGCCTTCAGGGCCTGCACGGCCGCGGCCACATCGGGGGTGCCCAGGCCCAGGCGCTGCAGGCATTCGGGGGAGTCCTCGCCCGAATCCATCCAGGGCTCGGGCTCGACCAGCTGCCACAGAAAGCCGCCGCAAGGACTCTTCATCAGCTTGCCCTTGGGCAGGATGCCAAAGCGCTGCTCGTCGGGGATGCTCTGGAAATCAAACATCTGCTCGAAATAGGTCAGCCAGTCGGCGCTGCGGCCCATGCCGATGTACTGCACCACGCCAAAGTAGGCCATGCCGGCCAGGGCGGGCGGGTGCGGATCGACGGTGGGAATCGGTTTGAAGTCGATGTCGTAAATCGAGAACTCGTCCCAGCGATCGACAAAGTAAAAACGGCTGCCGCCCGGGCCGTGGATGGCCGGGATGTGCAGCTCCATGGCCTGCGCATGGCTGGGCACGCCCCAGGCCCCCAGCTCGATGCAACGCTGGTGCGCGCGCAGGGCGTCCTGCACCCGAAACGCGACAGCGGAGAGCACCGGGGCGCCATCGGCATTGCGGCTCACGCGCGCGTCGTCAGGGTTGGCATTGACCACCAGGTTCATGCCGCCCTGGCGGTACAGCGTCACCTCGCGCGAGCGGTGCCGCGCCACGGGCCGAAAGCCCATGTTCTCAAGCACCTGCCCCAGGGCCTGCGGGCGGCTGGTGGCGTACTCGATGAATTCAATGCCCGCCAGGCCCAGCCGGTTGGGCGGGGCGGGCACATCTTCGCGATCAGGCGTTCGGTTCATGGCAAGGGCGCATGGCGCGGTGAAGGACGGGCCCTGGGCTAGGGGCGCTATTCAGGCGTAACTCAGGCGGGCCACACGGCGCAGCGCCTCGGCGGTGGTGCTGGGCAGGCCAAAAAATTCCAGATAGGCCGGGATCTGCTCGAAGAGCATGTCCGAACCGATTTGCGTGCGGCAGCCGCGCGCCTGCGCCGCGGCCAGAAAGGCCGTGGTTTCGGTGCGCATGACCACCTCGCCCACAAAGGTGTTGGGCGAGAGCCGGGCGGGGTCGAGGGGCAAGGGATCGCCCTCATTCATGCCCAGCGGGGTCGCGTTGACCACCAGGTCATACCCGGCGGGGTCTTGCTGCTGCACCTCAAGCTCGATGGCCGGGTAGTTCTCGCGCAGGCGCTGCGCCAGCGCGGCGCAGGCGGCGGGATTGGCGTCATACAGGCCCAGGGCCGCGACACCGCTGGCAGCCAGCGAGGCGGCAATCGCACAGCCCACGCCGCCGTTGCCCACCACCAGGGCGCGCGCGCCAAAGAGCTCAAAGCCCTTGCGGCGCACCCCCCGCACAAAGCCGGCGCCATCGAACATGTCACCGGCCAGGCGGCCGTCGGGCAATCGCTTGACCGCGTTGCAGGCACCGGCCACGCGCACCGTGGGCGTGAGCTCGTCGAGCAGATCCACCGTCGTCACCTTGTGCGGCATGGTGATCAGGGCGCCCCGGATGTTGTTGAGCTTGAAGATGTTGCGCAGAAAGTCGGGATAGTGCTCGACCGTGCACCCCATGGGCACCACCACCGCATTGATCCCCGCCTCCTCGAAGTAGGGGTTGTAGATCATGGGGGACTTGAAGGTGTGGGTGGGGTAGCCGATGTGGGCAATCAGCTCGGTCTGGCCATCGATCATGGGGCCTCCGTCAAGCGCTCGCGCAACCAGTCGGCCATGCGCTCGAAGGACGCGCGCGAGGCATCGCAATACGATTTGGCGCGCAAATAACCGTGGATCAGGCCAGGGCCGCGGTCGAGCACGACCGGCACGCCGCTGGCCTGCAGGCGCTCGGCGTAGGCCACGCCCTCGTCGCGCAGCGGGTCAAACTGGGCCACCGCCACATAGGCCGGTGGCAAGCCCTCGTGGCTGTCGGCCAAGAGCGGCGCGGCCAGTGGATGGCGCAGGTCGGCCGGGTTGGGGCAGTAGCTGGCATTGACCGCTGGCATCGAGGCCACGGTGATCACCGGGCCGTTGGGGTTTTCCAGGTGCGAGGGGCGGTTCATCGAAAAGTCGACCGCCGGGTAGACCAGCAACTGCGCCCGCAGGCGGCAGTCGCTGCCGCGATGCACCAGGGTTTGCGAGGCCGCCAGGTTGGCCCCCGCGCTGTCGCCGCCAATGGCAATGGCGCGCGCATCCAGGCCCAGTGCCTGCGCGTTCGCAAAGGCCCAGCGCACCACCGCGCTGCACTCGTGCACCGCCCGCGGGAAAGGCCGCTCGGGGGCGAGCGCGTAGTCCACGCTGATCACCACCTGCTGGTTGCGCGCGGCGATGCCGCCGGTGATGTCCCAATGCGTTTCGGGGCTGCCCTGCATCCAGGCGCCGCCGTGCATGTAGATCAGAGCCGGCGCCAAGGCCGGGGCGCCGGCGGCGCGAAACTCGCGCACCCGCACCTGCCCGCCTTCGGGCACATCGATCCAGTGCTCGCAGGTTTGCAGGCCCGGTGCGTCGGGCTCGCGCATGGCGCGCGCCACCACCTCAAAATGCGCGCGTCGCTCGGCCGCGCCACTGCTGGCGGGCAGGGTGGCCCAGGCTTGCTGCCAGTCGCGCAAAAAATCGTGCAGCTGCGGATCCATGCCGGCGGGAAGTCCAGTCTGGCCCATGCCTTATCCTTTGTAACCCAAGAGGCGCGGCAACCACAGCACCGCATCGGGCACATAGGTCAGGAAGGCCAGCGCGGCGAGCAGCACCCAGATGAAGGGCATGGTCTCGCGGATCACGGCGGTGAGCGGCTGGCGCGACATGTTGGCGCAGATAAAGAGGAGCAGGCCGTAGGGCGGTGTGATCAGGCCGATCATCAGGTTCACCGTCACAACCAGGCCAAAGTGGACCATGTCGATGCCCAGGGCTTGTGCGGCCGGGATCAGGATGGGCACCACCACCAGCAAAATCGTGCCGCCTTCGAGCAAGGCGCCCAGGATCAGCAGCAAGACGTTGACCATCAGCAAAAAGCCGGCCTTGGACAGCTCGTAGCCCGCCAGCCAGGCCTGCACATCCTTGGGCAGGTCTTCCTTGGTGACCACATAGTTGAACACCATGGCCCCGGCGATCAACATGCCCACCGAGGCCATCTGACGACCGCTGGAGAGCAGCGCGGTGTACATGCCGCTTGGGGTCACCGAGCGGTACAGCACGATCGACACCACCAGGGTGTAGAGCGCGGCCACGGCGGCGGCTTCGGTGGGGGTCATCACGCCGCTGTAAATGCCGCCCAGCAGCACCACCGGCATCATCAATGCGGGCAAGGCACGGATGGTGATGGGAAAAAATTCGCGCATGGGCACCGCCGGCTCGACCGGAAAGTTGCGCTTGTGCGCCAGGTAGCCGTTGAGGCCCATCATCACCAGCGTCATCACCAGGCCGGGGATCACACCGGCGGCAAACAGGTAGCCGATCGAGGTGTCGGAAATGAGGGCGTACAGCACCAGCGGAATCGAGGGCGGGATGATGGGGCCAATGGTGGCCGTGGCGGCGGTGATGGCCGCCGCATAAGCCGGGGTGTACTTGCCGTCCTTGGTCATCATGTCCATGGTCAGCTTGCCCACGCCCACCACATCGGCGACCGCCGAGCCGGACATGCCCGAGAAGATCAGCGAGGAGACCACGTTCACATGGCCCATGCCGCCACGAAAGCGGCCCACCAGGGCATTGCACCAGGCAAGCAGGCGGTCCGAGAGCGAACCCAGGTTCATGATCTCGCTGGCCAGGATGAAGAGCGGGATGGCCAGCAGCGTGTAGCTGTTCATCAAGCCCTGCAGGATCTGCTCGGCGGCAATCCCGACGTCCTGGCCCGAGATCATCAGGTACACCACCGAGGCGCCAATCATCGACAGGCCAATGGGCAGGCCAAACAGGCTCAGGCCCGCGATGGTGATCACGCACCAGGCAAAAGGGGTCAAACCAAGAATCGTCATGCCGGCTCCTGCTGCACGGATTGGGCGATCACGCTGTCCTCGACCAGTCGGCCGCGCAGCGCGTCGTAGGCGATGCCGGCGTGGCGCACGATCATCGAGATGGCGAACAGCATGTACACCGAGAAGACCCAGTTCATGGGAATGCCCAGGCTGGCACTGCGCTCGACCTTCATGAAGCTGATGTAGGACCAGCTGGCCGGCAGGCTCAGGGCCAGGATCACCACCAGCGCCGTGCTGGCGATGATGGTGAGCACCCGCCGCACCTGCGGCTTGAGCAGGGCGTAGACCATGTCAAAGCGGATGTCGTCGCTGTTGCGCATGACCAGGGACGCGCCCCAGAAAATGCCCCACAACCAGACCAGGTTGCAGACCTCGTCGGTCCAGGCCAGCGGCAGGTTGATGACGTAACGGAACACCACCTGCAGGATGAAGGCGATGAACATCACCGCCATCATCAGCGCCAGCACCGCGTCGGCCAGGCGACGCATTGGCCCGTTCGGGCCCAACCAGGTTTTCATGGGTCAACTCCTGGGGCGATCAGATCACAGCTTGCTGATGCGGTCGAGCATGCCCGCCGGCCAGTCGGCGGCAAACTTGGACTTGGCGTAGGCGTCGAGCACGTGCTTGCGGAAGGCCGCCAGGTCGGGGGTGTAGATCTCGAGGCCCTGCGCCTTCAGGAAGGTCTCCTGCTCCACATCGTCCTTGAGCGCCAGCGCGGTCACCGCGTCGGCAAACTTGTCGGCCGCTTCCTGCACGCGCTTTTGCTGGGCCGCGTTCATGGCGTTCCACTTGCTCAGGCTGATGGCAAACAGGTTGTTGGCGACCAGGTGGCCGGTCTTGACGATTTGCGAGGAGACCTCGTAGAACTTCATCGAGCGCACGGCGCCCAGCGGGTTGTCCTGCGCATCAATGGCGCCGGTCTGCAGGGCCGTGTAGACCTCGGTGAAGGCCAGCGGGGTGGGGTTGGCGCCCATGGCGGTGCCCACAAACTGCCAGCCCTCGCCCGGGGGCATGCGCAGCTTGACGCCCGCCAGATCGGCCGGGGTCATGATTTTCTTCTTGGTGCGCAGGCCCAGGTGGCGGATGCCGATATAGGGCACCGACAGGACCTTGATGCCCATCTGCTTTTCCATCATGGCAAAGAGTTCCTTGCCCACATCGCTGGCGAACACCTTCTTCATGTGCACATGGTCACGGAAGATGTAGGGGGTGGTGACGATGCTCCAGGCCGGGATCTGCTTTTGCACGTCGAATGCGGCCAGGTTGGCCAGGTGCAGGTTGCCGCGTTGCATGGCCACCGGCTCGGTGCCCTGCTTGTACAGGGTGGCGCCAAAGTAGGGCTTGAAATCGAATTCCGGGCCCAGGTTCTTGCCAAACACATCGCGCAGCACCGCGGCACGCGGGTCGGCCTCGGCCACGGTGTCGGAGTAAATCAACTCGATCTTGGCTTGCGCCGAGGCAAAGGTCGGCAGCGTGGTGGTGGCAGCGGCCGCGAGTGCGCCCAGGGCGCTGCGACGGGACATGGCGAAGGTCATGGAAAGTCTCCTTGAGATGGGTCCGGTGGAAGCCAACAGGCAGACGCCTGCACAGATCAGGCGACGGTTTGATATTAACCATCTGGTTAATTCATTTGCCTAGTGATTACCCTGATGAGGGTTGCCATGAGCGGGCGCGCCCTGCCCTGACGGCTCGGCAGGGGGCATGCAACGGTGGGAAGCGTGCGGCGCGTGGGGCGCCGGCCGCGGCGCGATCAGGCCAGCACCAGGCCCAGAATCATTTGCACCGCATGCTCGCGGCCCAGGGTTTGCGCCTTGCCCGCACTGGCCCGCTGCTCGAAGATGGTGCCAAAGGTGTGGCGGTTCGAGACGTTGAAAAAACTCACGGCCGAGATGGCCGCGTGGATGTCCACCGGGTCCAGACCGGTGCGAAACAGGCGCTCGGCGCAGCCGCGCTCGTAGAGCTCGCGCACCGCGTCGATGGCGTTGGCGTTGAGCTGGCGGATGGTGCGGCTTTGGCGCAGGTAGTCGGCGCGGTGGATGTTCTCGCTCATCACCAGGCGGATGAAGTCCTCGTTGTCGCGGTGGTGGTCGTAGGTGAACTCCACCAGGTGGCGCAGCGCCTGCACCGGCGGCATGTCACCCAGGTGCTGGGCCGACTCCACCGTCCGCATGCGCCGGTACGCCTCTTCGAGCACGGCCAGGTAGAGCCCGTCCTTGCTGCCGAAGTAGTAGTAGATCATCCGCTTGCTGGTGCGCGTGGCCGCCGCGATCTCGTCGATGCGCGCACCGGCGAGGCCTTTGTCGGCAAACTCGGCCATCGCCACCTCCAGGATTTCCTCCATGGTGCGGGCGGGGTCCTTGCCACCGGCCGGACGCCCCACGCGACCAGCCGCGGTCTTGGCCTGCGGTGTGGTGGGCTTGGCAGCGGCAGCGGTGGAGCGGGTGGCGGGCATCCGCGCAGTATAGGCGGGCCCAACCCTTCAGCGATCGCGTCAGGTCAATGGCACCGTCAGGTCGCGGATGACCTGGGCGGTGTCGGGGCGCACTCCGCGCCACCAGGCAAAGGCTTCGGCGGCCTGCTCGGCCAGCATGCCCACGCCATCGGCCAGTGCACGCACGCCGGCTTGCTGCGCCAGCGACAGAAAAGGCGTCAGCCCCTTGCCATAGGCCAGCTCGTAGGCCAGCGCCCCCGGCGCGAAGACCCCAGGCGGCAAGGGTGGCAGCTCGGCCGTCAGGCTGGCCGAGGTGGCGTTGAAGACCACATCGAAGGAGCGTCCGGCCAGGGCCGCGTAGGCCAGGCCCTGCACCGGCACGGGCGAGCGCTGGTGCTGCTGCGCCAGCGCCACCATGTCCTGCGCCTTGGCCACCGTGCGGTTGACAATCACCAGTTCGGTCGGTTGCTCGGCCAGGATGGGCAGCAGCGCCCCACGCGTGGCCCCGCCTGCGCCCAAGATCAGCACGCGCTGGCCGCGCAGGGGACGGCCCAGGTTGTGCACCACGTCGCGCACCAGGCCCACGCCGTCAAAGTTCTCGGCCAGGACCCGCTCGCCCTCGAATTTCATGGCGTTGACCGCCCCCGCCATCTGCGCACTGGGCGCCAGATCGGTGGCATAGGCATAGGCGTCGAGCTTGAAGGGCGCGGTGACGTTCATGCCGCGGCCGCCCGCCGCGCGGAACGCGTCCACCGTGGCGGCGAATTGGCCCAGCGGCCCCAGCACGCGGGTGTAGTCGATGTCCTGCCCGGTCACCCGCGCAAAGGCCAGGTGGATCTGCGGGGACTTGCTTTGTTCAATCGGGTTGCCAATCACGGCGTAACGGTCGGTCATCGGGTGCTCTGCCTGTCAACGGCCCCACGGCGCTGCGGGGCAAGCGCCAAGTTTCTCACAGGCCCAGGGCGCGGGACACAAAAAAACCGGGCCTCGGGCCCGGTTGGGGACAGGCGCAGGGCCTGTGCAAGCGGCGCGGGCGATCAGGCCTGCAGCTGCTGCTCCAGCTGGTGCAGCACCTCGTAGCAGGGCAGCACCTGCGCAATGCTGGAATTGGGCTCGCGGCCTTCGCGGATGGCGGCAAAGAATTCGCGGTCCTGCAGCTCGATGCCGTTCATCGACACGTCCACCTGCGACACATCGATCTTCTCTTCCTTGCCATTGACCAGGTCGTCGTAACGGGCGATGTAGGTGCCGGTGTCGCCGATGTAGCGAAAGAAAGTGCCCAGCGGGCCGTCGTTGTTGAACGACAGGCTCAGCGTGCAGATCGCACCATTGGCGGCCTTGAGCTGGATGCTCATGTCCATCGCAATGCCCAGCGTGGGGTGGATCGGCCCTTGCAGGGCGTTGGCCTGCACCACCGGGCTGCGGCACTGGTAGGCGAACAGGTCGACCGTGTGGGCGGCATGGTGCCAGAGCAGGTGATCGGTCCAGCTGCGCGGCTGGCCCAGCGCGTTCATGTTGGTGCGGCGGAAGAAGAAGGTCTGCACATCCATTTGCTGGATGTTGAACTCGCCCGCCTCGATGCGGCGGCGCACCCACTGGTGGCTGGGGTTGAAGCGCCGGGTGTGACCGCACATGGCCACCAGACCGGTTTGCTGCTGCAGCGCCAGCACCTGCTGGCCTTCGCGGTAGATGTCGCACAGCGGGATCTCGACCTGCACATGCTTGCCCGCTTCGAGGCAGGCCAGGGTCTGCGAGGCGTGCATCTGCGTGGGGGTGCACAGGATGACGGCATCGACTTCCTTGATCGCCAGGCTGTCGGCCAGGTGGGTGCTGACGTGGGCGATGCCGTACTTGTCGGCCACCTCACGGGTCTTGGCCAGATCGCGGCTGACCAATGAAACGACCTCGACATCGGGAATGTTCCGGATGCCGTCGAGGTGCTTGATGCCGAAGGCGCCAGCGCCGGCGAGCGCGACTTTGATGGTCATGGGGGAGTCCTTTTAAACGTTTTCAAGAATGGCGTGGCCCACCGCCGTGTTCGAGGCGGGCACATGGTAGAAGCGATGCGCCAGGCGCGGTTTGGCGCCACCGGCCACATCGGCCATGGCCCCGCGCGCAATCAACCACATCACCAGCTCGATGCCTTCGCTGCCGGCCTCGCGCACATAGTCGATGTGCGGTGTGCGGGCGCAGGCGGCCGGGTCGTCGATGAGCTGGTCGAGCCAGGCGTTGTCCCACTCGCGGTTGATCAGGCCGGCGCGCGCGCCCTGCAACTGGTGGCTCATGCCGCCGGTGCCCCAGATGTGAACGTTGAGGTCTTCGTCATAGCTCTCGACCGCCTTGCGGATGGCCTGCCCCAGGGCAAAGCAGCGCTGGCCGCTGGGCACCGGGTACTGCACCACGTTGACCGCAAACGGGATCACCGGGCAGGGCCAGGCATCGCGCACCGGATCGAGCTCGCCGCACATGAGCGACAAGGGCACGGTCAGGCCATGGTCCACGTCCATCTTGTTGACGATGGTCAGGTCAAAGTCCTGCTGGATGACCGACTGGGCAATGTGCGAGGCCAGGGCCGGATGGCCCTGCACCACCGGCACCGGGCGCGGGCCCCAGCCCTCGTCGGCGGGCTGGTACTGCGCGGCGGTGCCAATCGCAAAGGTGGGGATCAGGTCCAGGCTGAAGGCGGTGGCGTGGTCGTTGTAGACCAGAAAAATCACGTCGGGCTTGTTGTCCTTCATCCACTGCTTGGAGAAGTCGTAGCCCTTGAACAGCGGCTGCCAGTAGGGCTCGTGGGTCTTGCCCAGGTCCATGGCGGCGCCGATGGCCGGCACGTGAGAGGTGTAAACAGAGGCGGTGATGCGGGCCATGGTGTCAAGCCTTTCGTGAAGCGGCGCCCTGGGGCTGGCGGTTGGGCTGCGCGTCGCCGTCTTCGCCCAGATAGCGGTTGCCCTGAACGGAGCGGCCGCCGTTGATCATCATGTGGCGGTACTCCTCCTCGGTCATGCCGGTCATGGAGCCGGCCATCTGCTGGAAGCTCTTGCCGTCGGTGGCCCCGATCTTGGCCAGGAAGTAGATGTTGCCGCCGGTGCGCATGCACCAGTTGAGGTCGCGCGCAAGCACGGCCTGCTTTTGCTCTTCGCTCATCGGCCACTCGTCCAGATAGGCGCGCTCGTTGGCCTTGAAACGTTCGCGGTTTTCGGCCTTCATCAGGCTCATGCAGAACTGGTTGAGCCAGTAGCCTTTGCGGCTTTGTTCGGCATCAAAAATGATGGTGCCGGGGATGTCGAGATAGGGTTTTTCCAGTGCCATGGGGACTCCTGTGTGGGGTTGGCAGCCGTGGGCTGCTCAGACCTCTTCGGGCCAATACAGGCGCATCGGGTTGTCCACCAGCAGCTTGCGCTGCAGCTCGGGGGTGGTGGCGATGTGCGGGATGAAATCGACCAGCAGGCCGTCGTCGGGCATGTGGTCCTTGAGGTTGGGGTGCGGCCAGTCGGTGCCCCAGAGCACGCGGTCAGGGAAGGACTCGACCACGCGGCGGGCAAAGGGCACCACGTCGCGGTAGGCGGCCTGCTCGCCGTCCAGCGCACGCGGACCGGCCACCGACAGGCGCTCGGGGCATGAGACCTTGCTCCAGACGTTGGGGTGCTCGCGCATGAAGCGCAGGAAGAGCTCGAACTCGGGGCCGTCGATGGGCTTGCTCACATCGGGGCGGCCCATGTGGTCGACCACCACCGTGGTCGGCAAGGCGGTGAAGAAGTCCCACAGCTCGGGCAGGTCCACCGCCTCAAAGTAGATCACCACATGCCAGCCCAGCTTGGCCACGCGCGCGGCAATCTCCATCAGCTCGTCCTTGGGCGTGAAGTCCACCAGGCGTTTGACGAAGTTAAAGCGCACGCCGCGGATGCCGGCCGCGTGCAGCTGCTGCAGTTCGTCGTCGGTGACGCTACGGCGCACCGTGGCCACGCCGCGCGCCTTGCCGCCCGAGGCGAGGCAGGCGTCGACCAGGGCGCGGTTGTCGGCGCCGTGGCAGGTGGCCTGCACGATCACATTGCGCGCAAAGCCCAGGTGGTCGCGCAGCGCAAAGAGCTGGGCCTTGGAGGCATCGCAGGGGGTGTACTTGCGCTCGGGGGCGTAGGGGAATTCGGCGCCAGGGCCAAACACATGGCAGTGCGCGTCGACGCTGCCCGCAGGCAGCGCAAAGCGCGGCTTGCTCGGGCCCGCGTACCAGTCGAGCCAGCCTGGGGTTTTGCTGAAGTCACCGGTGGTGGGTTTGCTCATGCGGTCCTCGCTCAGTCGATGTAGCGCAGACCGGCCTTGGCCAGGGGTTCGCGCATTTGGTACATGTCCAGGCCCAGCACGCCGGCGGCCAGCTTCTCGCGCTTGGCGCCCTCGTTGGCCTCGCGCGCCTGCGCGGCGGCCAGGGTCTTGGCGGCCATGGCGCGCGGCACACACACCACGCCGTCGTCGTCGGCCACGATCACATCGCCCGGGGTGACCCACATGCCGGCGCACACCACGGGGATGTTGACCGAGCCCAGGGTCGCCTTGATGGTGCCCTTGCTGCTGATGGCCTTGCTCCAGACCGGAAAGCCCATCTCGGTGAGGGTCTTGACGTCGCGCACGCCGGCGTCGATCACCAGCCCACGGGCCCCGCGCGCCTGGAACGAGGTGGCCAACAGATCGCCAAAATAACCGTTGGTGCAGTCGGCGGTGATGGCGGCCACCACGATGTCGCCGGGCTGGATCTGCTCGGCCACCACATGCATCATCCAGTTGTCGCCCGGGTGCAGCAGCACCGTGACCGCGGTGCCCGAGACCTGCGCGCCAGCGTAGATCGGGCGCATATAGGGCTTCATCAGGCCCACGCGGCCCATGGCCTCGTGGACGGTGGCGCTGCCCAGGCTGGCCAGGGCGTCGGCGGTCGCGCGGTCGGCGCGTTCAATGGTCCGGTAGACCACACCAAGTTCGTACATGGGATTCTCCTGCTGCGTTGGGGGAGGCGGGCTTACAGGCCCTTGGCCTTGAGGTGGTCGTCCAGGCGCTTGAAGACGCGGCGGGCGTTGCCCTCAAAGACCTGGTAGCGCTGCTGCTCGCTCAGGTTGGGGGTGGCCAGCACATAGCGCTTGGTGTCGTCGTAGTAGTGGCCGGTCTGCGGGTCGATGCCACGCACGGCACCAATCATTTCGGAGGCAAACAGAATGTTCTCGACCGGGATCACCTTGGTCAGCAGATCGATGCCCGGCTGGTGGTAGACGCAGGTATCGAAGAAGACGTTGTTGAGCAGGTGGTCCTGCAGCAGCGGCTTGTTGAGCTCTTGCGCCAGACCACGGTAGCGGCCCCAGTGGTAGGGCGCGGCACCGCCGCCGTGCGGGATGATGAACTTGAGGGTCGGGAAATCCTTGAACAGATCGCCCTGGATGAGCTGCATGAAGGCCGTGGTGTCGGCGTTGATGTAGTGTGCGCCGGTGGTGTGGAAGCAGGCGTTGCAGCTGGTCGAGACGTGGACCATGGCCGGGATGTCGTGCTCGACCATTTTTTCGTAAATCGGGTACCAGTGGCGGTCGGTCAGCGGCGGGCTGGTCCAGTGGCCGCCCGAGGGATCGGGGTTGAGGTTGATGCCCACCATGCCGTACTCCTTGACGCACTTGTCGATCTCGGCGACGCAGGTGCGCGGGTCCACGCCCGGCGACTGCGGCAGCATGGCCGCGCCGATGAAGTGGTCCGGGAAGAGTTGCGAGACGCGGTAGCACAGCTCGTTGCAGA
>Ga0255220_1000163_pt1 | contig 28542 bp, 29 predicted proteins | sample Miss_Colum_RepB__FD_188423 | JGI IMG/M metagenome (GOLD analysis project Ga0255220, IMG submission 188423) | Freshwater microbial communities from Mississippi River, Louisiana, United States - Miss_Colum_RepB_8d | ecosystem: Environmental > Aquatic > Freshwater > River | place: USA: Louisiana...
AGCAGGGCATGCGTCTGCTCGCGCTGCTGGGCCAGCAGCTCGCTTTGCTGCGCACGGGTTTCGGTGGTGAGGGTGTGCAGGGCGTCCTGCCACAGCGGCTGCAGGCCTTGCACCGCCACCTGCATGCTGCTCGACATGCTCTCGCGCAGGGTGGTGCCCACCGATTGCGCCAGCGTCTCGTGCAGGGCATGTGTGTGGGCGTGCGCGGCCTGTTGCTGTGCGCTCAGCTGCGCACCCAGGCGCTCTTGTTGCTGGGCCATTTGCAGCATCAGCGCCTGCATGTGCTGCGCCAGCTCGGGCAGCACCTGGGTGTGTTGCGACAGGGTCTGCCAGGCCTGCTGGCGCTGCGCCGCCTGGGTGTGCGCATGCAGGGGGCCGCGCAGGGCCGCATCCAGGGCCTGCGCCACCTGGGCGCGCTGGCGACGGCTCAGGGCCAGCATCAGCCCCAGCATGGCCGAGGTGGCCACCCCGGCCACCGAGCTGCCAAAGGCCAGGCCCAGGCCGCGGATGGGCTCGGCAAAGGCCTGGCGGATGCCGGCCACGCTGCTCACGCTCTCCAGGGCAAAGGTGGCGCCCTGCAAGGTCAGCAGCATGCCCACAAAGGTGCCCAGCATGCCCAGCATCACCAGCAGGCCCACCAGGTAGGGGCTCAGGGCCGGACCTGGCAAGGCGCTGCGCACGCCATCCAGGCGCGCCAGCAAGGCCGGGCGCAGGGCCTCGGGCACGCGCGCCAGCCAAGGGGCCAGCTCGGCTTGCGCCTCGTGGCTGTGCGCCAGTGCCTCACGCAGGGCCAGGCTGTCTTGCCGAAAGCGCCAGAGCTCGCGCGCCCCCGCGCCATAGACCAGGCCCACCACCAAGGTGGTCAGCAGCACCAGCGGGTGGCTGCGCAGGGACAGGGCGGCCACCGCCAGCACGGCGGCTGTGCCCAGGGTCAGCGAAAGCAGAAAGAGTTTGCGGTTCATGAACGGTCGTGTTGTTCCTGACAGGCGGCCAGCAGCCCTTGGTGGGTCTGCAGCCGCCAGTCGAGTTCGGCCAGCAGCAGCTGGCGCAATGGGTCGTGAAGGGCGCTCAGCACCTGGGCCGGTGCGAGCGATTGCTGCCACAGGCGCAGCATGATTTTTTGCAGCAGCACGGGCAGGCGCGCCAGCAGGCGCTGCTCGCGCTCGTCGAGCACCTGCTCGAAGGCCGCATCCAGCGCCACCAGGCGCGCGCCCGCGCTGCCGCTATCGGCCAGGGCACGGCGCAGCCGCTCGCGCAGCGGGCGCAGGTGCTGCGACATTTGCTTTTGGTGCGCTTGCAGATGGCGCATCCAGGGATCAAAGGCCGCGCGCGGCGGCAGCTCGGGGTCGGGGGCCTCGGTGGGCCAATCCAGACGCGGCAGACCGGGGCCTGGGGGGTGGCCGTGCAAGATGGCGTCTTGCAGCCGGCGCCGGGTGTCGTTCAGGTCTTCGCGCAGCTCGGCCATGTCGGGGCGGCGTGGGCGCCGCGCGGCCGGCGCGGCGGCGCGACCGGTGGGTTCAAGCAAGGCGTGCAGGGCAATGGCCTGGCGAAAATCCAGCCACTGCGCCAGCTGATCGCCCAGCGGCGCGCGTTGCGCGGGCGGGTGCAGCAAGGCCTGCTGCGCCAGCAGACGCACCAGGGCACTGGCGTGCAGATCGCGCGCAGGCAAGGTCGGCAGGGCAGGGCGTTGGGGTGTCATGGCGGGCCGCAGCGGGCGTCGGCAAAACCCTCGATTCTAGGGGGCGCCACCGGTGGGTCGCCCGGGCCGGGCCCAGCGCCTTAGCGGGCCGGTCGCGCACTGCGCGGCGCGCTGTCGCACCAGGCGGCGACCTGGCACACGGCGCATTGCGGCTGGCGGGCTTTGCACACATAGCGCCCATGCAGGATCAGCCAGTGGTGCGCGTCCTCCAGATAGGCCGCGGGCACCCGCCGCATCAGGCCCTGTTCGACCTGCAGGGGGTTGCGGCCGGGCGCCAGGCCTGTGCGGTTGCTCACACGGAAGATGTGCGTGTCCACCGCCATGGTCGGCTCGCCGTAGGCCACGTTCAGCACCACATTGGCCGTCTTGCGGCCCACCCCCGGCAGGGCCTGCAAGGCCTCGCGCGAGCGCGGCACCTGGCCGCCATGTTCGGTCAGCAAGATCTGGCAGGTCTGCAACAGATGCCGCGCCTTGCTGCGGTACAGGCCAATGGTGCGGATCTGCGCCTCCAGCCCCTCCAGGCCCAGGGCCAGGATTTGCGCGGGGGTGTTGGCCCGCGCAAAGAGGCGGCGCGTGGCCTTGTTGACCCCGACGTCGGTGGCCTGCGCGCTCAGCAGCACGGCCACCAGCAGCTCGAACACGCTCGTATACTCGAGTTCGGTTGCGGGCTGTGGGTTGGCCGCCTTGAGGGTGGCAAAAAACGGCTCGATGTGTTCCTTCTTCATGTCCCGGATTCTGAACCATGGCCGATGCTGCTGCCACGTCCCCTGCAATTGTCTTTGCCGATCGCCTCCAACAGGTCGAGACCTCGGCCATCCGCGAGCTCTTCAAGCTGTTGGGCAAGCCCGGCATCATCAGCTTTGCCGGTGGCTTTCCCGACAGCGCCATGTTCGATGTGGACGGCATCCGCGAGGCCAGCCTGCAGGCCCTGGCCGAGAACCCTGGCGCGGCGCTGCAATACGGCGCCACCGAAGGCCATGAGCCGCTGCGCGAGCAACTGGCCGCCTTCATGGCCAGCAAGGGCGCGCGCGATGTGCAGGCCCAGAACCTGATCGTCACCACCGGCAGCCAGCAGGCCCTGGACCTGTTGGGCAAGACCTTGATCAGCCCCGGCGACAAGGTGATTGTGGAAGGCCCGACCTTTCTGGCCACCATCCAGTGCTTCCGCCTGTACGGCGCGCAGCTGGTGAGCGCGCCGGTGGACGGCGATGGGGTGCAGGTGGACCGCCTGGAGCAGCTCATTGCCGAGCACAAGCCCAAGTTTGTCTACCTGATCCCCACCTTTGGCAACCCCAGCGGCGCCTTGCTCAGCCGCGAGCGCCGCCGCCGCGTGCTGGAACTGGCGGTGCGCACCAACACCCTGATCGTGGAAGACGATCCCTATGGCGATCTCTACTTTGGCGATGCCCCGCCGCCGAGCCTGCTGGCCATGAGCCCCGAGGTGCCGGGCAGCCGCGAGCGCCTGGTGCATTGCGGCTCGCTCTCGAAAGTGCTCTCGCCCGGTCTGCGGGTGGGCTGGATGGTGGCGCCCGCCGAGCTGCTGGCCAAGGCCACCATGTGCAAGCAGTTCTCGGACGCGCACACCAGCACCTTTGCCCAGGCCACCGCCGCGGCCTATCTGCGCGCTGGCCGCATGCCCGCCACGCTGGACAAGGTGCGCAGCGTGTACGCCGCTCGGGCCCGCACCATGGGCGACGCGCTGCGCCGTGAGCTGGGCGATGCGATCTCGTTTGTGCAGCCGCAGGGCGGCCTCTTTGTGTGGGCGCGCCTGACCGGTGCGGGCGGTCGCCTGGCCGACGGCAACGAGCTGGCGCGCCGCGCCATCGAGCAGGGCGTGGCCTTTGTGCCCGGCACGCCCTTCTTCTGCGCCGATCCCGATCCGGCCACCTTGCGCCTGAGCTTTGCCACCGCCAGCGAAGAGCGCATCCTCGAAGGCGTGGCCCGCCTGGCCAAGGCCATTTAAGCGGCATTCCCATGGCCGCGCCGCAGCCCACCCAGACCCTGTCGGTGCAGGGGGTGGCGGTGCGCTGCCAGGGCCCGGCCGATGCGCCGCTGGTGCTCATGCTGCACGGCTGGCCCGACACCCTGGACCTGTGGGATGGCCTGACCGAGCGCCTGGCCCCGCGCTGGCGCTGCGCGCGCCTGACCTGGCCTGGCTTTGACCCCGACGCCCCCATGCCCGCGCGCAGCCTGGAGGCCTTGTGCGCGCTGCTGCGCGAGGTGGTCGACACCCTCAGCCCGCAAGCCCCGGTGGTGCTGGTCCTGCACGACTGGGGCTGCCTGTTTGGCTACGAATTTGCCATGCGCCATCCCGATCGCGTGGCCCGCGTGGTCGGGGCCGATGTGGGCGATTTCAATTCGGGGGCGCTCTGGCGCAGCTGGAACGCACGTGCCCGTGCCGGGGTGATGGGCTACCAGCTGTGGCTGGCGCTGGCCTGGGGCCTGGGGCGGTTGGGCGCGCGCGCCTGGGCCGATGCCCTGACACGTCGCATGGCCCGCTGGCTGCGCTGCCCCGCGCCTGCGCAACGGGTGCACCACGGCATGAACGCGCCGTATGCGATGCAGTGGTTTGGGGCCTTGGGGGGATTGCGCCAGGCGCAGCAGGTGCGCCTGAACATGCCGCTGCTGTTTGTGTACGGCGAGCGCAAGCCTTTTATGTTCCATTCAAAGCGCTGGCTCGAGCGGGTGGCCGCGCGGCCGGGCAATGCGGTGCTGGGCCTGGCCAACGGCCACTGGGTCATGTGCGGGCGCAGCGCCCAAGCCTTCGAGCAGGCGGTGCAAGACTGGCTGGCGCGCGAGGCCCCGCCGCTCAGGCCATCAGCTCCAGCAGACGGTCCAGACCGCCTTCGTTGATGGCCACCATGGCCTGCTCGCGCACTTTGGGCTTGGCGTGGTAGGCCACCGACAGGCCCGCCACCCCCATCATCGGCAAATCATTGGCCCCATCGCCCACGGCAATGGCCTGCCGGGGATCGATGCCCATGTGCTGGCAGGTGTGCAGCACCATGCGGCGCTTTTCCTCGCCGTCGCAGATGTCGCCCCAGTCCTGGTCGACCATGCGACCGGTCAGCACTCCGTCTTGCAACTCCAGCTGGTTCGAGCGTGTCCAGTCGATGCCCAGCACGTCGCGCACATGGTCGGTGAAAAACGTGAAGCCCCCGGACACCAGCAGCACCTTGAACCCAGCGGCCTTGCAGGCGGCGACCAGCGTGGCCGCCCCCGGGTTCAGGCGCAGGCGCTCGTCGCGCACCTGGGCCAGGTGCGCCTGCGTGACCCCGCGCAGCAGCGCCACGCGGCGGCGCAGGCTGTCTTTGTAGTCGGTGATCTCGCCGCGCATGGCCGCTTCGGTGATGGCCGCCACCTCGGCCTTGCGACCGGCGGCGTCGGCAATCTCGTCCACACATTCGATGTTGATGAGGGTCGAGTCCATGTCAAATGCGATCAGCCGGAAGTCCGACAGTCGCAGCGGCGGGGTCAGGCCTTGCACCAGCAGACCCGGGCGAAATTCCATTGCTTGCGTCATGCCCGCATTATCGGCGAGGCCGACCGACCCGCGCCGCGCGGCAGCGGTTAGGATTCGCGCATGACACACGCATCCGCATCCATTCGCGCCGCCGTGCAAGACCTGCAGGGCTCGCGCATCCGTGACGTGGCCAACGCCGGCCTGGGCCGCAGCGACGTGCTGGCCTTCTGGTTTGGCGAGTCCGACGAGGTCACGCCCGACGTGGTCCGCCAAAGCGCCATCGACTCGATGACCCAGGGCGAGACCTTCTATGCCCACAACCTGGGCCTGCCCGCGCTGCGCGAGGCCATTGCCGCCTACATGCAGGGCCTGCACGGGGGGCAGATCGACGCCGGGCGCATTGCCGTGACCTCGGGCGGGGTCAATGCCCTCATGCTGGCCTTCCAGACCCTGGTCAACGCCGGCGACGAGGTGCTGGCCGTGACCCCGGTCTGGCCCAACCTGACGGCGCAGCCGGCCATCATGGGCGCGCGGGTGCGCACCCTGAGCCTGGTGCCCGGCCCGCAGGGCTGGCAGCTGGACATGGCGGCGCTGCGCGAGGCCGTCACGCCGGCCACGCGCGTGCTGGTGCTCAACGCCCCCAACAACCCCACCGGCTGGACCCTGGGCCGCGAGGAGCAGGCGGCCATCCTGGCCCATTGCCGCCAGACCGGCACCTGGATCCTGGCCGACGAGGTGTACGAGCGCCTGTTCTACGACGGCCCCTCGCCCGGGCAGGACGCGGCCCCATCGTTTCTGGACCTGGCGCAGCCCGAGGACCGGCTCATCGTGGTGCACAGCTTCTCCAAGAGCTTTCTGATGACCGGCTGGCGCCTGGGCTGGATGGTGCTGCCGCCAAGCCTGACCGAGGCGGTGGGCAAGCTGATCGAGTTCAACACCTCGTGCGCACCGGTGTTTGTGCAGCGCGCGGGCATCACCGCCCTGGCGCACAGCGCGCAGATCACGCCGCGTGTGGTGCAGCACCTCAAGACCTGCCGCGACACCCTGGTGCCGCTGCTGCAGGCCGTGCCGGGCGTGCAGGTGGCGCCTGCGCCGGGCGGCATGTATGCGTTTTTCCGGCTGGAGGGCCATCCCGACGGGGTGCAGACCGCCAAGCGCCTGGTGACCGAGGCCGGCCTGGGCCTGGCCCCTGGCGAGGCCTTCGCCCCCGAAGCGGCGGGCTGGTTGCGCTGGTGTTTCGCCTCGCGCGACCTGCAGCGCCTGCACGAGGGCGTGCGCCGCTTGCGGGTCTGGTTGGGGCACGGCACTTGAGCGACAGCAGGGGCATCAAAAACCCGTGAAACCCAGGGTTTTTTGGCTATGATGGTGACGTGTTGTTACATCTTGAAAGACACCGCATGAAACACCTGATCCTCGTGGCCTCGCTGGCCCTCGCCACCCTGGCCAACGCCGCCGACCCGGTCAAGCCGGCCCCCGCCACCCCGGCCGCCCCTGCCGTGGCCGCTCAGCCGGCCGCTCCCGCTGCCGCCCCGGCGCCTGCCCCTGCCGCCCAGCCGGCCGCCCCCGCCGCGCCGGCCAAGGCCAGCAAGGCCAAAGGCAAGAAGAAGGCCAAAGGCAAACAAAAGGCCAAGAAGAAGTAAGATGAGCGCAGCGGGCCTGACCCGCAGCGAGACGGGGCCCGTTCGCGGGCCTTTTTTCTTGGAGGGGAGGCCCATGCGCCTGTGCATTCTGGACAACGACATCCTCGAGCCCGAGGCCGCCGCCCGCTGGGGCAGCTATGGCCGTATGAGCGAGCAGCTGCTGCGCCGCAACGGTTTTGCCGGTGAGGTGGTGTGCTCGCTGGCGCGCGAGCAACGCTACCCGCCCGATCTGGACCGCTTTGACGCGCTGCTGCTGACCGGCAGCCGCGCCGATGCATTTGGCGACGAGCCCTGGGTGCAGGCCCTGCGCGAGCAGGTGCGCCAAGCCCTGGCGCGCGGCCAGCGCCTGCTGGGCATCTGTTTTGGCCACCAGCTGATTGCCCATGTGATGGGCGCGCCGGTGGGCCGGGCCCCGCAGGGTTGGGGACGCGGCTGCATGGATTACGAGTGGCTGGGCGCGCCGGACGTGGCCGCTGGTGGGCGCCTGGACTTGCTGGCCAGCCACCAGGACCAGGTGCTGGCCTTGCCCCCCGGGGCGCAGCTGCTGGCGCGCAACGCGCACTGCCCGGTGGCGGCCTACCAGGTCGGCCAGCAGGTGCTGTGCGTGCAGGCCCATCCCGAGTTTGACCCGGACTACAGCGCCTACCTGCTGGGCCGCCGCCGCGCCCAGATGGACGAGGCGGTGTACACCGAGCGCCTGCAAAGCCTCAGGCGCGGCCACGACGGCGACCGGGTGGGGCGCCTGATGGTGCAGTTCCTGCACGCTTGAGCGGCTGCGTCCCGGGCCAGGACTGGCCGAAGGGCTTCTTTGGTGTTACAATCTGCGGGTTCTGCAGGGCCACAACCCCGCGGACACCGCACGTTCGCCGACCTTCCTGCGGCGGGCGCAAGTCAAAAACACCGCCGGCTCGTCCTGGCGGCACACTGGAAACATCATGATCCTCTCGAGCGTCAAGGCCGAGGTCGTCAAGGCCAATGCCCGTTCTGCCAGCGATACTGGCTCCCCCGAAGTGCAGGTGGCCCTGCTGACCGCCCGCATCAACGAACTGACCCCCCATTTCAAGCAACACGCCAAGGACCACCATGGTCGCCGTGGCCTGCTGCGCATGGTCAGCCGCCGCCGCAAGCTGCTGGACTACCTGAAGTCCCGCGATGCCGACCGCTATGTGGCACTGATCGCCAAACTGGGCCTGCGCAAGTAATTGAGCGGGCACACCCCATGAAAATCGCCTGAGTTGGACACCCGGCTCAGGCGTTTTTCGCTTTCGGAAACCGGCACGCATGGAGCCCTGCTGTGTCATTCCACAAATCAGCCCCCCGCAGGGCCGCTTTCTGGAATGGCATCGTGTTCACGTGATGCGCCAGCTTCCGGGCCATCGGCGCAGCCACATGCGCCCATCCCTAGTGATCGCCCCAGGCGATCGGAGCATCTGAACATGTCGCTTTTCAACAAAGTCACCAAGACCTTCCAGTGGGGCCAGCACACGGTCGTTCTGGAAACCGGCGAAATCGCCCGCCAGGCCTCTGGCGCCGTGCTGGTCAACATCGAGGGCACCGTGGTGCTCGCCACCGTCGTCGGCTCCAAGACCGCCAAGCCCGGTCAGGACTTCTTCCCGCTGACCGTTGACTACATCGAGAAGACCTATGCCGCCGGCAAGATCCCGGGCAGCTTCTTCAAGCGCGAAGCCAAGCCGAGCGAACTCGAAACCCTGACCAGCCGCCTGATCGACCGCCCGATCCGCCCGCTGTTCCCCGAAGGTTTCTACAACGAGGTGCATGTGGTCATCCACACCGTCTCGCTGAACCCGGAAGTCGACGCCGACATCGCCGCCATGATCGGCACCAGCGCCGCGCTGTCCATCTCGGGCATCCCCTTCAACGGCCCGATCGGCGCCGCTCGCGTGGGCTACATCAACGGTGAGTACGTGCTCAACCCGGGCCAGACCCAGCGCAAGGACAGCCTGATGGACCTGGTGGTGGCCGGCACCGAAGCGGCCGTGCTGATGGTCGAGTCCGAAGCGCAGCAGCTGTCGGAAGACCTGATGCTGGGCGCCGTGGTCTATGGCCACGAGCAGGGCAAGATCGCCATCAACGCCATCCACGAGCTGGTGCGCGACGCCGGCAAGCCGGCCTGGGACTGGCAGCCGCCGGCCAAGGACGAGCCGCTGATCGCCAAGGTCACCGCCCAGGCCGAAGACAAGCTGCGCGCCGCCTACCAGATCCGCAACAAGCAGGCCCGCACCCAGGCTTGCCGCGAGGCCTATGCCGCCGTCATGGCCGGCCTCAAGGCCGACGGCGTCGAATTCGACAGCGTCAAGGTGGAAAGCCTGCTGTTTGACATCGAAGCGCGCATTGTGCGCAGCCAGATCCTGGCCGGCGAGCCGCGCATCGACGGCCGCGACACGCGCACCGTGCGCCCCATCGAAATCCGCACCGGCGTGCTGCCGCGCACCCACGGCTCGGCCCTGTTCACCCGCGGCGAGACGCAGGCCCTGGTGGTCACCACCCTGGGCACCGAGCGCGATGCGCAGCGCATCGACGCGCTGGCCGGCGAGTTCGAAGACCGCTTCCTGTTCCACTACAACATGCCTCCCTTCGCCACCGGTGAAGTCGGTCGCATGGGCAGCACCAAGCGCCGCGAAGTCGGCCACGGTCGCCTGGCCAAGCGCGCCCTGGTGGCCTGCTTGCCGAGCAAGGACGAGTTCCCCTACACCCTGCGCGTGGTGTCGGAAATCACCGAATCCAACGGCTCCTCGTCGATGGCCTCGGTCTGCGGCGGCTGCCTGTCGCTGATGGACGCTGGCGTGCCCATGAAAGCCCATGTGGCCGGCATCGCCATGGGCCTGATCAAGGACGGCAACCGCTTTGCGGTGCTGACCGACATCCTGGGTGACGAGGATCACCTGGGCGATATGGACTTCAAGGTGGCTGGCACGACCAACGGCATCACCGCCCTGCAGATGGACATCAAGATCCAGGGCATCACCAAGGAAATCATGCAGGTGGCACTGGCCCAGGCCAAGGAAGCCCGCATGCACATTCTGGGCAAGATGCAAGAGGCCATGGGCGAAGCCAAGACCGAGATCTCCAGCTTCGCGCCCAAGCTCTACACCATGAAGATCAACCCCGAGAAGATCCGTGACGTGATCGGCAAGGGCGGCGCCACCATCCGTGCGCTGACCGAAGAGACCGGCACCCAGATCGACATCGGCGAAGACGGCACCATCACCATCGCCGCCACCGAGGCTGCCAAGGCCGACGAGGCCAAGCGCCGCATCGAGGCCCTGACCGCCGAGGTCGAGGTGGGCAAGGTCTACGAAGGCCCGATCACCAAGATCCTGGACTTCGGTGCCCTGGTCAACCTGCTGCCGGGCAAGGACGGTCTGCTGCACATCAGCCAGATCGCCCACGAGCGCGTCGAGAAGGTCACCGACTACCTGCAAGAAGGCCAGGTCGTGCGCGTGAAGGTGCTCGAGACCGACGAGAAGGGCCGCGTCAAGCTGTCCATGAAGGCCCTGCTCGAGCGTGGCGCTGCGCCCGCCCAACAGCAGCAACAGCAACAGCAGTGATGGCCGGCGGGCAGGGGGGCGACGCCGCCCCGCCAGCCCGGCTGCCCCAAGGTCTGATCAGCGATGAAGCTTCTTGACATCTCCCAAGCCGGTGGCCCCGAGGTGCTGGTGGCCGCCGAACGTCCCGACCCGCTGCCGGGTGCGGGCGAGTTGCTCATTCGTGTGCGCGCCAGCGGCATCAACCGTCCCGACGTGTTGCAGCGCATGGGCGCTTACCCCCCGCCGGCCGATGCCCCCAGCTGGCCGGGCCTGGAGGTGGCCGGCGAGATCGTGTCGGGCGACGAGCGCGCCATGGCCGAGGCCGGGCTGCGCGTGGGAGACCGCGTGTGCGCCCTGGTGGCCGGTGGCGGTTATGCCCAGCTGTGCGTGGCGCCGGTGGCGCAATGCCTGCCGGTGCCGCAAGGCCTGAGCGATATCGAGGCCGCCAGCCTGCCCGAGACCTTTTTCACGGTCTGGAGCAATGTGTTTGATCGCGGCCGCCTGCAGGCGGGGGAGACCCTGCTGGTGCAAGGCGGCAGCAGCGGCATTGGCGTGACCGCCATTGCCCTGGCGCGCGCCGCTGGGGCCACGGTGATCGTGACCGCCGGCAGCGACGACAAGTGCCAGGCCTGTCTGGACCTGGGCGCCCACCACGCCATCAACTACCGCCGCGAAGACTTTGTGGCCCGTGCGCGCGAGCTCACCGGCGGACGCGGTGTCGATGTGGTGCTCGACATGGTCGCCGGCGACTATGTGGCGCGCGAGATCGAATGCCTGGCCGAAGACGGCCGCCTGGTCATCATCGCGGTGCAAGGCGGTGTCAAGAGCGAATTCAACGCTGGCCTGGTGCTGCGCCGGCGCCTGACCATCACCGGTTCGACGCTGCGGCCCCGGCCGGTGGCCTTCAAGGGCGCCATCGCCCGCTCGCTGCGCCAGCACGCCTGGCCCTGGCTGGCGCAAGGCCTGGTCAAGCCGGTGATCTTTCGGGTTTTTGATGCGCTGGCCCCGGCCGATGGCTTTGCCAACGGCGCCGCCGCCGCGCATGCCCTCATGCAGAGCAATCAGCATGTGGGCAAGATCGTGCTGTCCTGGAAGGACGCCTGATGCCCAAGCTGATGGTCGCCAACTGGAAGATGAACGGGCAGCTGCAGGCCAACGCCGAGCTGGTGCAGGCGCTGCGCTCGGGCTTGCCCGCATCGCCGTGTCGCACCACGCTGTGCGTGCCCTCGGTCTACCTGGCCCAGGTGCAGGCCTTGCTGCAGGACTCGGCGATTGCGCTGGGCGCGCAGGACGTGTCGGCGCATGCCGAAGGCGCCCACACCGGCGAGGTGTCGGCGCGCATGCTGCGCGAGTTTGGCGTGCGCCATGTGATCGTGGGGCACAGCGAGCGGCGTCACGGATTGGGCGAGAGCGATCAGCAGGTGGCCGAGAAGGTGCGCGAGGCCCTGGCCTGTGGCATCACCCCGATTGTCTGCGTGGGCGAAACCCTGGCCGAGCGCGAAGCCGGTCGCACCGAGATGGTGGTGCGTCGCCAACTGGCGGCGGTGATCCACCTGAACGGTCACTGCATCAGCGAGATTGCACTGGCCTACGAGCCGGTGTGGGCGATCGGCACGGGCCGCACCGCCACCCCCGAGCAGGCGCAAGAGGTGCATGCGGTGCTGCGCCAGCAGCTGCAAGCGGCCACGCCGCGCGCCGACCGGGTCTCGATTTTGTACGGCGGGAGCATGAACGCGGGCAATGCGCGCGAACTGCTGGCCCAGCCCGATGTGGACGGCGGTCTGGTGGGCGGTGCGTCGCTCAAGGCCGCAGAATTTTTGAACATGCTGGCGCTGGCCTCGGCCTGAGGCCGCCAGCTTTTGATTGACGGAGCAAAGAATGAGCGTTTGGACGACCCTGATTTTGGTGGTGCAGATTTTGTCGGCCCTGGCCATGATTGGCCTGGTGCTGCTGCAGCATGGCAAAGGCGCCGACATGGGCGCGGCCTTTGGCAGCGGCGGTTCGGGCAGCCTGTTTGGGGCCACCGGCGGCGCCAACTTCCTGTCGCGCTCCACGGCTGCCTTGGCAGCGGTGTTCTTTGCCTGCACGCTGGCGTTGTCCTACCTGGGCTCGGTGCGCCCGAGCAGCGTGGGCAGCGTGCTTGAGGGCCAGGCGGCCGCCGCACCGGCACCGGCCGCATCGGCTGACACCAGCGCCGCCTCGCAAATCCCGGGTCAGGCCCCGGTGGCACCGGTCGCACCGGCCACGCCGGCGCCGGCAGGCAAGTGATTTTTTTCGGTTACACTGCCCACCCTGCACTGAACTGACAAGCCGGCACACGGATCTGGATTTGGATCAAATTTAAACCGTTGGCTTGCAAGGGAATAGACGCTTTTTCGGGGTAGAATTCGGGTTTGTCTGGAGAGCGAAAACCGCCTTCAGGGCGCACCTCATGCAACCCAGACAGAACAACCCGCCGTCGTGGTGAAATTGGTAGACACGCTATCTTGAGGGGGTAGTGGCGAAAGCTGTGCGAGTTCGAGTCTCGCCGACGGCACCAAATGTTCAGGGCAGCACGGGCTCAAGGCCTGGGCTGCCCACCCCGTCTGCGAAGCGTCACGATGAACCTCGAACAGTATCTCCCCATTCTCTTGTTCATCCTCGTCGGCGTGGCCATTGGCATATTGCCGCAGGTGCTGGGCTACATCCTGGGCCCGAACAAGCCCGACGCCGAGAAAAACTCCCCCTACGAATGCGGCTTCGAAGCCTTCGAAGACGCCCGCATGAAGTTCGATGTGCGCTACTACCTGGTGGCCATCCTCTTCATTCTGTTCGACCTTGAAATTGCGTTCCTGTTTCCCTGGGCCGTGGTGCTGCACGATGTGGGCATCCCCGGCTTCCTGGCTGTGCTGGCGTTCCTGACGATTCTGGTCGTGGGCTTTGTCTACGAGTGGAAAAAAGGCGCGCTCGACTGGGAATGACCCGGTCGCGGTATCCATCCCTCAAGAGGACTCCCAAATGATTGAAGGCGTGATGAAGGAAGGCTTCATCACCACCAGCTACGACGCGGTGGTGAACTGGGCCAAGACCGGATCGCTGTGGCCCATGACCTTTGGTCTGGCCTGCTGCGCGGTCGAGATGATGCACGCGGCCGCAGCGCGTTACGACATTGGCCGCTTTGGCGCCGAGGTGTTCCGTGCCTCGCCCCGCCAGTCCGACCTGATGATCGTGGCCGGCACCTTGTGCAACAAGATGGCGCCGGCGCTGCGCAAGGTCTACGACCAGATGTCCGAGCCGCGCTGGGTGCTCTCGATGGGCTCCTGCGCCAACGGCGGCGGCTACTACCACTACAGCTATTCGGTGGTGCGTGGTTGCGATCGCATCGTGCCGGTGGACGTGTACGTGCCGGGCTGCCCGCCCACGGCCGAGGCGCTGCTCTACGGCATCATCCAGTTGCAGCAGAAGATTCGCCGCACGCAAACCATTGCGCGCGTCTGAGGGGACCCGTCATGAGTGAATACGCCATCCGTCCCGAAGACCTGCAGGCCACGCTGACCACGGCCCTGGGCGAGCGCGTGCAGCGCGTGGGCCTGGCCCTGGGCGAGCTCACGGTGCACGTCGCCGCCGATCAGTACCTGGGGGTGATGCAGACCCTGCGCGATGCGCCCGGCTTGCAGTTCGAGCAGCTGATCGACCTGTGCGGGGTGGACTACAGCGCCTGGCGCGACATCGGCACCGAAGGCCTGCGCTTTGGCGTGACGGCCCACCTGCTGTCGGTCAGCCTGAACCAGCGCGTGCGCGTGAAGGTGCTGGCCCCCGATGACGACTTCCCGATGCTGCCAAGCGTGACCGAGCTGTGGGCCGGTGCCAACTGGTACGAGCGCGAAGCCTTTGACCTGTACGGCATCGTCTTTGAAGGCCACAACGACCTGCGCCGCATCCTCACCGACTACGGCTTCATCGGCCACCCGATGCGCAAGGACTTCCCGCTGTCGGGCCATGTGGAAATGCGCTACGACGCCGAGCGCCAGCGCGTGGTCTACGAGCCGGTCAGCATCGAGCCGCGCGAGAACACCCCGCGCATCATCCGTGAAGAACATTACGGCGACCTGGGCGCCGGCATGAGCGTCCAGCGCTGAGCTGGACCCGCCCGCACGCCCGCCCCGCCCAACGCTCAACGCCGAGATCCAAATGGCTGAAATCAAGAACTACACCCTCAACTTCGGTCCGCAGCACCCGGCCGCCCACGGTGTGCTGCGCCTGGTGCTGGAGCTCGACGGCGAGGTGGTGCAACGCGCCGACCCGCACATCGGTCTCTTGCACCGCGGCACCGAAAAGCTGGCCGAGCACAAGACCTACATCCAGTCGCTGCCCTATATGGACCGCCTGGACTATGTGTCGATGATGAGCAATGAGCACGCCTACTGCCTGGCCATCGAGAAGATGCTGGGCATCGAGGTGCCGCTGCGCGCCCAGTACATCCGCGTGATGTTCTCCGAGATCACCCGCATCCTCAACCACCTGATGTGGCTGGGCTCGCACGGCAACGACTGCGGCAGCTCGACGATCCTGATCTACACCTTCCGCGAGCGCGAAGACCTGTTTGACATGTACGAGGCGGTGTCGGGGGCGCGCATGCACGCGGCCTACTTCCGCCCGGGCGGCGTGTACCGCGACCTGCCCGAGAGCATGCCGCAGTACCAGGCCAGCAAGGTGCGCAATGCGCGCGCCATCGAGCAGCTCAACCGCAATCGCCAGGGCTCGCTGCTGGACTTCATCGACGACTTCACCCAGCGCTTTCCCAAGTGCGTGGACGAGTACGAAACCCTGTTGACCGACAACCGCATCTGGAAGCAGCGCACCGTGGGCATTGGCGTGGTCACGCCCGAGCGCGCGCTGAATCTGGGCATGACCGGCCCCATGCTGCGCGGCTCCGGCATTGCCTGGGACCTGCGCAAAAAGCAGCCCTACGATGTGTACGACCAGGTCGACTTTGACATTCCGCTGGGCCGCACCGGCGACAGCTACGACCGCTACCTGGTGCGCGTGCAAGAGATGCGCGAGTCCAACCGCATCATTGCCCAGTGCGTGAAGTGGCTCAAGGCCAACCCTGGCCCGGTCATCACCGACAACCACAAGGTGGCCCCGCCGGCCCGTGAGGACATGAAGTCCAACATGGAAGCGCTGATCCACCACTTCAAGCTGTTTACCGAAGGTTTTCGCGTGCCCGAGGGCGAGGCCTACGCCGCCGTCGAGCACCCCAAGGGTGAGTTCGGCATCTACATGGTCAGCGACGGCGCCAACAAGCCTTATCGCCTGAAGATCCGCGCGCCAGGCTTTGCCCATCTGGCCACGCTCGATGAGCTCACCCGCGGCCACATGCTGGCCGACACGGTGGCCATCATCGGCACGCTGGACATCGTTTTTGGAGAAATCGACCGATGAAGCTCTCGCTTTCCGACGCCACGCTGGCACGCTTTGCCCAGGAAGTGGCCAAGTTCCCGGCCGACCAGAAGCAGTCGGCGGTCATGGCCTGTCTGGCCATCCTGCAGCAAGAACAGGGCTGGGTCAGCCCCGAGGGCGAGCAGGCGGTGGCCGACGTGCTGGGCATGCCTGTCATGGCCGTGCACGAGGTCACGACCTTCTACAACATGTACAACCAGAAGCCGGTCGGGCGCTTCAAGCTCAACGTCTGCACCAACCTGCCGTGCCAGCTGCGCGGCGGCCAACAAGCGCTCGAGCACCTCGAGAAAAAGCTGGGTGTTTCGGTCGGTGGCACCACCGCCGATGGCGTGTTCACGCTGCAGCCAAGCGAGTGCCAGGGCGCTTGCGCCGACGCACCGGTGATGCTGGTCAACGACCGCCATATGTGCAGCTTCATGAGCCACGACAAGCTCGACCAGTTGATCGACAGCCTGCGCACGGCGCAGGCCTGAGGAGCACACCCCGATGAACGTCGAACAAATCCTCTCGCAGTTCCAGGCCACCGGTCTGGAGACCTGCTTTCATGACCGCCACATCAACGCCCAGATTTACGCGGGCCTGAACGGCCGCAACTGGTCGCTCAAGGACTACGAGGCGCGCGGCGGCTACTCGGCGCTGCGCAAGATCCTGGGCCGCGACGGCGGCGAGGGCCTCACGCAGGATCAGGTGATTGCCACCGTCAAGGAATCGGGCCTGCGCGGCCGCGGCGGTGCGGGCTTTCCGACCGGCCTGAAGTGGAGCTTCATGCCGCGCCAGTTCCCGGGGCAGAAGTACCTGGTGTGCAATTCCGATGAGGGCGAGCCGGGCACCTGCAAGGACCGCGACATCATGATGTACAACCCGCACATCGTGATCGAGGGCATGGCCATTGCGGCCTACGCCATGGGCATCAGCGTGGGCTACAACTACATCCACGGCGAGATCTTCCAGGTCTACGAACGCTTCCAGGCCGCGCTGGAAGAGGCCCGCGCCGCCGGCTACCTGGGCGACGGCATCATGGGCAGCAGCTTCAACTTCCAGCTGCACGCCTCGCATGGCTTTGGCGCCTACATCTGCGGCGAGGAAACCGCGCTGCTCGAATCGCTCGAGGGCAAGAAAGGTCAGCCGCGCTTCAAGCCGCCGTTCCCGGCCAGCTTTGGCCTGTACGGCAAGCCCACCACCATCAACAACACCGAGACCTTTGCGGCCGTGCCCTGGATCATCCGCAACGGCGGCCAGGCCTATCTGGAGTGCGGCAAGCCCAACAACGGCGGCACCAAGATCTTCTCGGTCAGCGGCGACGTGGAGCGTCCCGGCAACTACGAAATCCCCATGGGCACGCCCTTTGCCAAGCTGCTGGAGCTGTGTGGCGGCGTGCGCGCTGGCCGCCAGCTCAAGGCGGTGATCCCGGGCGGCTCGTCCTCGCCGGTGATCCCGGGCCAGCTGATGATGGACCTGACCATGGACTACGACAGCATCGCCAAGGAAGGCGGCTCCATGCTCGGCTCCGGCGCGGTGATTGTGATGGACGACACCCGTTGCATGGTCAAGAGCCTGCAGCGCCTGTCCTACTTCTACGCCCACGAATCGTGCGGGCAGTGCACCCCCTGCCGCGAAGGCACGGGCTGGCTCTCGCGCGTGGTCGACCGCATCGAAAACGGCCAGGGCCGCGAGGCCGACCTGGCGCTGCTGGACAACGTGGCCGGCAACATCATGGGCCGCACCATCTGCGCCCTGGGCGATGCCGCCGCCATGCCGGTGCGCGGGATGCTCAAGCACTACCGCCACGAATTTGAACACCACATCGCGCACAAGACCTGCATGGTCGGCGCGTACGCCTGACAGAGCAAGACCATGATCGACATCGAACTCGACGGCAGGAAAGTCCAGGTTGCAGAAGGCAGCATGGTCATGCATGCGGCCGAACAGGCGGGTACCTACATCCCGCACTTCTGCTACCACAAGAAACTCTCGATCGCTGCCAACTGCCGCATGTGCCTGGTGGACGTTGAAAAAGCGCCCAAGCCCATGCCGGCCTGCGCCACCCCGGTGACGCAGGGCATGATCGTGCGCACCCGCTCAGACAAGGCGGTGACGGCGCAGAAATCGGTGATGGAGTTCCTGCTCATCAACCACCCGCTCGACTGCCCCATCTGCGACCAGGGCGGCGAATGCCAGCTGCAGGATCTGGCGGTGGGCTACGGCGGCACCACCTCGCGCTACGAAGAAGAAAAGCGCGTGGTCTTCCACAAAGAGGTCGGCCCGCTGATCTCGATGGAAGAGATGAGCCGCTGCATCCACTGCACCCGCTGTGTGCGCTTTGGCCAAGAGATCGCCGGCGAGATGGAGCTGGGCATGTCCCACCGCGGCGAGCACTCCGAGATCGAGACCTTCCTCGGTCAGTCGGTGGACTCCGAGCTGTCGGGCAACATGATCGACATCTGCCCCGTCGGTGCCCTGACCTCCAAGCCCTTCCGCTACAGCGCCCGCACCTGGGAGCTCTCGCGCCGCAAGTCGGTCAGCCCGCACGATTCCACCGGGGCCAACCTGGTGGTGCAGGTCAAGAACCACCAGGTCATGCGCGTGGTGCCCTTCGAGAACGACGACGTCAACGAGTGCTGGATTGCCGACCGCGACCGCTTCAGCTACGAGGCCCTCAACGGCCCCGAGCGCCTGACCGAGCCCATGATCAAGCAAGGCGGCGTCTGGACCACGGTGGACTGGCAGACCGCGCTGGAATACGTGGCCAATGGCCTGAAGTCGGTGCGTGAGCAACACGGCGCCGCCGCCATCGGCACGCTGGTGAGCCCGCACGCCACCCTGGAAGAGGCCTGGCTGGCCGGTCAATTCACCCGCGCCCTGGGCAGCGACAACGTTGATCACCGCCTGCGCGTGGCCGATTTCACCCCCGCCGAAGGCGTGCGCTGGCTGGGCACCTCGATTGCCTCGCTGTCGAAGCTGCAGCGCGTGCTGGTCGTGGGCTCGAATCTGCGCAAGGACCATCCGCTGTTTGCCCAGCGCATTCGCCAGGCCGCGCGCCATGGCGCGCAGGTGCATGCGATTGCCTCCGAACACGAACTGGCCTCGGCCCGCGCCTGGGCCATGCCGCTGGCGCAGACCTTGCTGGGCGATGCCTGGGGCTGGCCGCAGGCCCTGGCCGATGTGGCCGCTGCGGTGGCCGCCGAGAAGGGCGTGAACGCCCCGGTGGCGGGCGAACCCAGCGCCACCGCACAAGCGATTGCCCGCTCGCTGCTGGGCGGCGAGCGCAAGGCCATTTTGCTCGGCAATGCCGCCGCGCACCATGCCAACGCCTCGGGCCTGCTGATGCTGGCCAACTGGATTGGCGAGCACACCGGCGCCAGCGTCGGCTACCTGACCGAAGCGGCCAACACCGTGGGCGCCCAGTGGGCCCGCGCGATGCCGCAGTCGGGGGGCCTGAACGCCGCGCAAATGCTCGCCGGTGGCCTCAAGGCCGCGCTGCTGCTGCAGGTCGAGCCCGCACACGACAGCGCCGCCGGTGCGGCCGGTGCCAAGGCCCTGGCCGGCGCCGAGATGGTCGTCACCCTGAGCCCCTTCAAGGCCAACCTCGACATCAGCGATGTGCTGCTGCCGATCGCGCCCTTTACCGAGACCTCGGGCAGCTTCGTCAACGCCGAAGGCCGCACGCAGAGCTTCTACGCCGTGGTGCGCCCGCTGGGTCAGACCCGCCCGGGCTGGAAGGTGCTGCGCGTGCTGGCCAATCTGCTGCAACTGCCGGGCTTTGACTTCGAGTCCTCGCAACAGGTGCTCGAGCGCGTGCAGGCACAGCCGCTCAAGCTGAGCAACGCCCTGGCCGGCACGCCGCGCCTGGGCGGTGCCACCACCGCGCCGGTGGTGGCCTCGATCTATCAACTCGACGGCATCGTGCGCCGTGCGCCGTCGCTGCAACTGACGGCCGACGCACGCGCCGCTGTCACGCTGGGAGAGCCCGCATGATCGACGCACTCTACAACGGGGGCCTGAACCTGCTGGCCGCCACCTGGTGGACGGGCGTGGCCTGGCCGGTGATCTGGATCCTGCTGAAAATCGTGGCCGTGCTGCTGCCCCTGATGGGCGCGGTGGCCTATGTGACGCTGTGGGAGCGCAAGCTGCTGGGCTTTATGCAGGTGCGCCACGGCCCCAACCGCGTGGGCCCCTTTGGTCTGCTGCAGCCGATCGCCGACGCGCTCAAGCTGCTGACCAAGGAGCTGATCAATCCCAGCGCGGCCAGCTTGGGCCTGTTCCGCCTGGGCCCCATCATGGCCATCATGCCGGCCCTGGCCGCCTGGGTGGCGATTCCCTTTGGCCCCGAGGTGGCGCTGACCAACCTCAACACCGGCCTGATGCTGATCATGGCCATCACCTCGATCGAGGTCTACGGCGTGATCATTGCCGGCTGGGCGTCCAACTCCAAGTACGCCTTCCTGGGCGCGCTGCGCGCATCGGCGCAAATGGTGAGCTACGAAATCGCCATGGGCTTTTGCTTCCTGGTGGTCATCATGGTCACCGGCAGCATGAACATGAGCGAGATCGTCACGAGCCAGGGCAAGGGCATGATGAGCGACATCGGCCTGGGCTTTCTGTCCTGGAACTGGTTGCCGCTGCTGCCGATCTTCCTAGTCTACCTGATCTCGGGCGTGGCCGAAACCAACCGCCACCCCTTCGACGTGGTCGAGGGCGAGGCCGAGATCGTGGCCGGTCACATGGTCGAGTACTCGGGCATGGGCTTTGCCATCTTCTTCCTGGCCGAATACGCCAGCATGTGGCTGGTGTCGATCCTGGCCGTGGTGATGTTCCTGGGCGGCTGGCTCTCGCCCATCAACCACGAGATCTTCAACGCCATCCCGGGCTGGATCTGGCTGGGCATCAAGACCTTTGTGGTTATGTCGATGTTCATCTGGATTCGCGCCACCTTCCCGCGCTTTCGCTATGACCAGATCATGCGTCTGGGCTGGAAGATTTTCATCCCGGTCACCCTGGTGTGGCTGCTGGTGGTGGCGGCCTGGCTGCTCTCGCCCCTGAACATCTGGAAATGAAGCGGACGACGATCATGACGACCCTGACAGCTTCCTCCACTTTCTCGCTCAAGGACTTCCTCAAAAGCTTCATGCTGTTTGAGTTGTTCAAGGGCATGGCCCTGACCGGCCGCTACGCCTTTGCGCGCAAGGTCACGGTGCAGTTTCCCGAAGAAAAGACCCCGCTCTCGCCGCGTTTTCGCGGCCTGCACGCCCTGCGCCGTTACGACAACGGCGAAGAGCGTTGCATTGCCTGCAAGCTGTGCGAGGCGATCTGCCCGGCGATGGCCATCACCATCGAGGCCGGCGAACGCACCGACGGCACACGCCGCACCACGCGCTACGACATCGACCTGACCAAGTGCATCTTCTGCGGTTTCTGCGAAGAGAGCTGCCCCGTCGACTCGATCGTCGAGACCCACATCTTTGAATACCACGGCGAAAAGCGTGGCGACCTCTACTACACCAAGGAGATGTTGCTGGCCGTGGGCGATCGCTACGAAAAAGAAATCGCCGCCAACAAAGCCAAGGACGCGAAATACCGATGAACATCCAGACCGGCTTCTTTTACGTCTTCGCGTTCGTGCTGCTGTACGCGGCCTTTCGCGTGGTGACGGCGCGCAACACCGTGCACGCGGTGCTGCACCTCATGCTGGCCTTCTCGCAGGCCAGCGCGCTGTGGCTCATGCTGCAGGCCGAGTTCCTGGCGATTGCGCTGGTGCTGGTCTACCTGGGCGCGGTGATGGTGCTCTTCCTGTTCGTGGTGATGATGCTCGACATCAACGTTGACGCCATGCGCAAGGGCTTCTGGCGCAACTTCCCGCTGGCGGCCATGCTGGGCGCGGTGGTCGCCCTTGAAATGGCGGCGGTGCTGCTGACGGGCTTTCGAATCAGCACGCCCAACGCCATGGCGCCGGTGGTGCCGGGCGCAGCGGCCGATCTGGCCAACGTCAAGGCCCTGGGCCTGCTGCTCTACACCGACTACCTGATGCCGATCCAGATCGCTGCCGTGATCTTGCTGGTGGGCATGGTGGCCGCGATTGCGCTGACGCTGCGCGGCCGCAAGGACAGCAAATTCATCAACGTGGGCGATCAGGTGCGCGTCAAGGCCAGCGATCGTCTGCAGGTGGTCAAGGTGGCGCCCACGCGTGCCGCGGCCCCGGCCTCCGAGGAGAACCCATCATGACCCTGACCCTGGGACACTGGCTGACCGTGGGCGCGCTCTTGTTCGCGCTGTCGGTGATCGGCATCTTTCTCAACCGCAAGAACCTGATCGTGCTGCTGATGGCCATCGAGCTGATGCTGCTGGCGGTCAACATCAACTTTGTGGCCTTCTCGCACTACCTGGGCGATATGCACGGACAGGTGTTCGTGTTCTTCATCCTGACGGTGGCGGCGGCGGAGTCGGCCATCGGCCTGGCCATCCTGGTGCTGCTCTTCCGCAACCGCAGCAGCATTGATGTGCAGGACCTCCAAACGCTCAAGGGTTAATCAAGATGTCTCAAACCCTCAACGCTTCGACGCTGCTGGCGGTGCCGCTGGCGCCCCTGGCCGGCGCGCTGCTGGCCGGCATCCTGGGCACCAAGTTCGGCGGCAACTGGATTGGCCGGCGCCTCTCGCACAGCCTGACGATTCTGGGTGTGCTGGTGGCCTTCATCCTCTCGGCCATGACGCTCTGGCGTGTGGCCACGCAAGGGGCCACGTTCAACGACACCCTCTACACCTGGATGGTGGTCGGTGGCCTGAAGATGGAGGTCGGCTTCATGGTCGACAGCCTGACGGCCATGATGATGTGCGTGGTGACCTTTGTGTCGCTGATGGTGCACCTCTACACGATCGGCTACATGGACGAGGACGAGGGCTACAACCGCTTCTTCGCCTACATCTCGCTGTTCACCTTCTCGATGCTCATGCTGGTCATGAGCAACAACCTGCTGCAGCTGTTCTTTGGCTGGGAAGCGGTGGGCCTGGTGTCGTACCTGCTCATCGGTTTCTGGTACAACAAGCCCACGGCCATCTTTGCCAACATGAAGGCCTTTCTGGTCAACCGGGTGGGCGACTTTGGCTTCATCCTGGGCATTGGCCTGATCGCCGCCTACACCGGCACGCTCAACTACACCGAGATCTTTGCCAAGCTGCCCGAGCTGGCCAAGATCGACTTCCCCTGGTATGTGTTTGGCATGGACGCCATGCTGATCACCGTGATCGGCATCTGCCTGTTCATCGGGGCCATGGGCAAGTCGGCGCAGTTCCCCCTGCACGTGTGGCTGCCCGATTCGATGGAAGGCCCGACCCCCATCTCGGCGCTGATCCACGCGGCCACCATGGTGACCGCCGGCATCTTCATGGTCGCGCGCATGTCGCCGCTCTATGAGCTGTCGGACGCGGCCCTGAACTTCATCATGGTGATCGGCTCGATCACGGCCCTGTTCATGGGCTTTATGGGCATCATCCAGAACGACATCAAGCGCGTGGTGGCCTATTCCACGCTCTCGCAGCTGGGCTACATGACCGTGGCGCTGGGCGCTTCGGCCTACTCGGTCGCGGTGTTCCACCTGATGACGCACGCCTTCTTCAAGGCCCTGCTGTTCCTGGGCGCCGGCTCGGTCATCATGGGCCTGCACCATAACCAGGACATCCGCTGGATGGGCGGTGTGCGCAAGTACATGCCCATCACCTGGATCACCTCGCTCCTGGGCTCGCTGGCCCTGATCGGCACGCCGCTGTTCTCGGGCTTTTACTCCAAGGACTCGATCATCGAGGCCGTGCACCTGTCGCACCTGCCCGCCGCTGGCTTTGCCAATTTCGCGGTGCTCGCCGGTGTGTTTGTGACCGCTTTCTACTCGTTCCGCATGTACTTCCTGGTCTTCCATGGCAAGGAGCGTTACGACCAGAACCCCGATGCGCACGACGACGATCACCATGGCCATGACGACCATGGCGACGGCAAGCCGCACGAGTCGCCCTGGGTGGTGACGGTGCCCCTGGTGCTGCTGGCGATCCCCTCGGTGGTGATCGGCTACATGACCATCAGCCCCATGCTGTATGGCGACTTCTTCAAGGACGTGATCTTCATTGACGCCGCGCGCCATGGCGCCATGGCCGAGCTGGCCAAGGGCTTCCATGGCCCGGTGGCCATGGCCTTGCACGGTCTGAGCACCGCGCCCTTCTGGCTGGCGCTCGCCGGTGTCGTGACCGCCTGGTACATGTACCTGGTCAACCCCAAGGTGCCGGCCGCCTTTGCGCGCGCCCTGCGGCCGCTGGTGGTGATCCTCGAGAACAAGTACTACATGGACTGGATCAACGAGAACATCATCGCCCGCGCCTCGCGTGCGCTGGGGACTGGCTTGTGGAAGGTGGGCGACCGCGCACTGATCGACGGCCTGCTGGTCAACGGCTCCTGGCGCGTGATCGGCAAGATCGCCGGCCTGGTGCGCTGGTTCCAGTCGGGTTTTGTCTATCACTACGCGCTGGTGATGATTCTGGGCGTCCTGGTGCTCATGACATCGTTTGTCTGGCTGGGTCACTAAAAAAAGGATGACAGGAAAATGGGATTGTTGAGTCTTGCCATCTGGACGCCAATTGCGTTTGGCGTCGTCTTGCTGGCCCTCGGTCGTGACGAGCAGGCGCCGATGGTGCGCTGGCTTGCGCTGATCGGCGCCATCGTCAGCCTGCTGGTCACCGTGCCGCTCTATGACGGCTTCCAACTGGGCACCGCGGCGATGCAGTTCGTCGAAAAAGCGCCCTGGATCGAGCGCTTCAATGTGCACTACCACCTGGGCCTGGACGGCATCTCGTTCTGGTTCGTGCCGCTCACGGCCTTCATGACGGTGATCGTGGTGCTCGCCGGCTGGGAAGTGATCCAGCAAAAGGTCAACCAGTACATGGCCGCCTTCCTGATCCTCTCGGGTCTGATGATCGGCGTCTTCTCGGCGCTCGACGGGGTGCTGTTCTATGTGTTCTTCGAGGCCACGCTGATCCCGATGTACCTGATCATCGGCATCTGGGGCGGCCCGAACAAGATCTACGCGGCCTTCAAGTTCTTCCTCTACACGCTGCTCGGCTCCTTGCTGATGCTGATCGCGTTGATCTACCTGTACCTGGCCTCGGGCGGCAGCTTTGACATTGCCACCTGGCAGCAGCTGCCCTTGCCGATGGGCCCGCAGACCCTGCTGTTCTTTGCCTTCTTTGCCGCTTTTGCGGTGAAGGTGCCGATGTGGCCGGTCCACACCTGGCTGCCCGATGTGCACGTGGAGGCGCCCACGGGGGGCTCGGCCGTGCTGGCGGCCATCATGCTCAAGCTGGGCGCATACGGCTTTCTGCGCTTTTCGATGCCGATCGCGCCCGATGCCGCGCGCGAATACGCGACCCTCATGATCGTGCTGTCGCTGGTGGCGGTGATCTATGTGGGCCTGGTGGCCATGGTCCAGCAGGACATGAAGAAGCTGGTGGCCTACTCGTCGGTGGCGCACATGGGTTTTGTGACCCTGGGCTTTTTCATCTTCAACCCGCTGGGCGTCTCGGGCGGTCTGGTGCAGATGATTGCGCACGGCTTTGTGTCGGGCGCCATGTTCCTCTCGATCGGTGTCTTGTACGACCGCGTTCACTCGCGTGAGATCGCCAGCTACGGCGGCGTGGTCAACACCATGCCCAAGTTCGCGGCCTTTGCGCTGCTGTTCGCCATGGCCAACTGCGGCCTGCCGGGCACCGCGGGCTTTGTTGGCGAGTGGATGGTCATCCTGGGCGCCGTCAAGGCCAACTTCTGGGTGGGCGTGCTGGCCGCATCGGCGCTGATCTTTGGCGCGGCCTACACCCTGTGGATGTTCAAGCGCGTCTACCTGGGCCCGGTGGCCAACGACGATGTGCGCGAACTCACCGACATCAATGCGCGTGAGTTCCTGATGCTGGCGCTGCTGGCGGTGGCGGTGCTGTACATGGGCCTGTACCCCGAGCCCTTCACGCAAATCATGGAAGACTCGGTGGCCGGCCTGCTCAAGCATGTCGCGCTGTCCAAGATCCCGTCCTGAGCCGGGCATCACAGAAGACGGAGAAAACAGATGGATAACGCTTCCTGGTTGACGATTGCCCCGGAACTGGTGCTCATGGTCATGGCTTGCCTGATCACGCTGGTGGACCTGGGCGTGCGCTCGCGCACCCGCACCCTGACCTATGTGCTGAGCCTGATCACGCTGGTCGTGGTGGCCGCCATCAACCTCTCGCTGGCGCAATCGCCCGAGGTGCTGACCGGCTGGGGGGGCCTGGTGGTGAGCGACACCATGGGTCATTTGCTGCGCGCCTTTGCCGCCCTGGCGGTGCTGGTGACCCTGGTCTATGGCCGCCCGTATGCGGCCGACCGCGACATGCTGCGCGGCGGTGAGATGTTCATCCTCAGCCTGTTTGCGCTGCTGGGCATGAGCTTCATGATCTCGGGCCAGAACTTCATCATGATCTACCTGGGCCTGGAGCTGCTGACCCTCTCGAGCTATGCCCTGGTGGCCTTGCGCCGCGACCATGCGGTGGCCACCGAAGCGGCCATGAAGTACTTTGTGCTGGGCGCCATGGCCTCGGGCTTTTTGCTCTATGGCATGTCGATGCTGTACGGCGCCACCGGCAGCCTGGACGTGCACGAGGTCTTCTCGGCCATTGCCTCGGGGCAGATCCGCCACCAGGTGCTGGTCTTTGGCCTGGTGTTTGTGGTCTCGGGCCTGGCCTTCAAGCTCGGCGCCGCGCCCTTCCACATGTGGATTCCCGACGTCTACCAGGGCGCGCCCACGGCGGTGACGCTGATGATCGGTGGCGCCCCCAAGCTGGCGGCCTTTGCCATCGTGATCCGGCTGCTGGTCGAGGGCATGCTGCCGCTGGCCTTTGACTGGCAACAGATGCTGGCCCTGCTGGCGATTGCGTCCTTGCTGGTGGGCAACCTGGCCGCGATTGCGCAGACCAATCTCAAGCGCATGCTGGCCTACTCGACCATCGCGCAAATGGGCTTTGTGCTGCTGGGCTTTGTGGGCGGTGTGGTCAATGGCCAGGCCCTGCTGGCGGCCAACGCCTACAGCTCGGCCATGTTCTACATCGTCAGCTATGTGCTGACCACGCTGGCCACTTTCGGCATCATCTTGCTGCTCTCGCGCCAGGGCTTCGAGAGCGAAGAGATCGCCGATCTGGCCGGCCTGAACCAGCGCAGCCCGCTGTACGCCGGTGTGATGGCCATCTGCCTGTTCTCGCTGGCCGGCATCCCGCCGATGGTGGGCTTTTATGCCAAGCTGTCGGTGCTGCAGTCGCTGGTGGTCACGGGCCAGACCGTGTACCTGGGCCTGGCCATTTTTGCGGTGCTGATGTCGCTGGTGGGGGCCTTCTACTACCTGCGCGTCGTCAAGGTCATGTACTTTGATGCGCCGGTCACCGCCACCACCGTCTCGGCCCCGGCCGATGTGCGTGTGGTGCTCTCGCTCAACGGCCTGCTGGTGCTGGTGCTGGGCATTGTGCCGGGCGGCCTGATGGCCGTTTGCACCGAAGCCATCGTCCGCCTCTTGGGCCTCTGAACCTCAAAGCCCCCGCGCCATGAACCAGCAAGTCCAGATTTCGGTGTTGATCGCCCTGTGCCTGCTGGCGGCCAACTGGCCCTTCTTTAGCCAGCGCCTGGTGCTGGTGGGTCCGCGGCGGGCCGACAAGTCGCTCGCCTGGCGCCTGCTGGAACTGCTGCTCTTGTACCTGCTGGTGGGCGGCATCGGCCTGGCCATGGAGAACGCCCTGGGTCAGATCGCCCCGCAGGGCTGGGAGTTTTATGCCGTCAGCGGCGCGATGTTCCTGACCCTGGCCTTCCCCGGCTTTGTCTGGCGCTACCTCTGGCGCCGCCGCGGCGCATGAGCGCGGCCCGGTACGGGCCGCCGGCCGACCCGGCCGATCTGGCGCATCTGCGCGAACATCCCCTGACCCGCGAGCCTGTGCTGCGCGGCCACTTCTTGCAGGTGGTGCGCGAGATGGTGCGCCTGCCCGACGGCACCGAGGCCTCGCGCGAGTTCATCGTGCACCCGGGAGCGGCGGTGATTGTGCCCATGCTCACCTTGCCCGACGGGCGCGATGCGGTGATCATGGAGCGCCAGTGGCGCCACCCGGTGGGGCAGGCGGTGCTGGAGTTCCCGGCCGGCAAGCTCGATCCCGGCGAGCCGCACGGCCAGGCCGCCATGCGCGAGCTGCGCGAGGAGACGGGCTATCTGGCGCGCGAATGGGCCTATGTGGGCGGCATGCACCCCACCGTGGCCTATTCCACCGAGGTGATCCACATGTGGCTGGCGCGCGATCTGCAAAGCGGTCCGCGCTCGCTCGATGCGGGCGAGTTCCTGGATGTGCTGACCGTGCCGGTCGACGAGTTGCTTGACCTTTGTCGCCAGGGGCAGATCAGCGATGCCAAAACCCTCATGGGCGCGCTTTGGCTGCAAAATATCCGCGAGGGACGCTGGCAGCCGACGTGGCAGGCCGGCCACCCGATCGCCCCATGAAAGTCCTCAACCTTCAATGTCAGGATGGTCACGCCTTCGAGGGCTGGTTTGCCTCGCAAGAGGATTTTGACCAGCAGGTGGCGCGTGGCCTGCTCAGCTGCCCCATGTGCGGGCAGGCGCAGGTGCACAAGCTGCCTTCGGCGCCGCGCCTGAACCTGGGCGCCAGCGCACCGGCCGAGACCGCCAAAGCCCCGGCGGCCGCGCCCAGCCCAGCGGCT
>Ga0255220_1000166_pt1 | contig 28416 bp, 29 predicted proteins | sample Miss_Colum_RepB__FD_188423 | JGI IMG/M metagenome (GOLD analysis project Ga0255220, IMG submission 188423) | Freshwater microbial communities from Mississippi River, Louisiana, United States - Miss_Colum_RepB_8d | ecosystem: Environmental > Aquatic > Freshwater > River | place: USA: Louisiana...
CCCACGTTAATCACTCCTGCACGCTCCTGCCCAAAAAATAAGCAGGATATGCGGTTAACGTGGCTCAAATTTCGCCGTGAATTCGCCTCAGATTGGCTCAGTTTTCAAAATGAATCAACAATCTGTACTTCACCGACCAGGGCCAGACCGGCCTGCACGATCCCACCGGCCGGGTGTACCGGCTCGGCCCCGACGGCCGGCTGGACCTGCTGCTGGCCAACGTGCCCAGCCCCAACGGCGTGGTGCTGTCGCCAGACGAGCGCTTTTTGTTCGTGGCGGCCACGCGCGGCAACTGCGTCTGGCGCATGCGCTTGCAGGACGACGGCAGCGTCTCCAAGGCCGGCCAGTTCTTCACCTCGTATGGCCCCAGCGGCCCCGACGGCCTGGCCATGGACGAGCACGGCCGCCTGTTGGTGGCCAACCCCGGCCTGGGCTATGTCTGGGTGCTCAATGCCCACGGCGAGCCCGACGAGGTGCTGACCGGCCCGCGCGGCGCATCGCTGACCAACCTGGCCTTTGGCGGCCCCGATCGGCGCACGCTGTACTGCACCGACTCGACCCACAGCACCATCTTGCGCGCCCAGATGCCGGTGGCGGGTCAGGCCCTGCACACCGGGGTCAGCGATCTGCAGGCGTACGGGCAGGGCGGCTGAGGCGGCCGTCCAAGCTGGCGCGTGCGCGCTCAGACGCCGCGTCGCATCGCATCCGCCATGCCGGTCTTGCCCAACTGCGCCAGGGTGTCGGCGGCGTTCTGGCTGTCGCGCGCTTCCTTGTTCTGGCTGAGCTTGGCCTTGCCCTCCAGGCGGCGGATGTCGATCTCGATGCCCACAATCGCTTGCAGCATCTGGTCGATGTACTCGGGCGGGGAGTCGCCCATGCGCCAGGGCCGGGGCTCGCTGGCCTCGTGCGTGCGCGTCAGGCGCGCGACGAGGGCGCGCACAAAGCGCTCCTGGTCCTGCACGCGCATGTGGCCATGCACATGCACCGCTTCGTAATTCCAGGTGGGCACCTGCCGGTGGTGCTCGTGTTTGCTGGGGTACCAGTTGGGTGAGATATAGCTTGCCTCGCCCCGAAAGATCACAAGCACGTCCATGCCGGCGCCGCATTGCTGCCACACCGGGTTGGCGCGGGCCACATGGGCGCTGAGCACGCCGCGCTCGGCGTCCAGCTCAAACGGCAGGTGATTGGCATCGAGCCCGTCGGGGCCCTGCGTGACCAGCGCCCCCAGCGGATGGGCGCGGATGATCTGGTGCAGGGCGGCGGGCTCGGTCAGGCTGAAATGGGCGGGGATGTACATGGCAGCGTCTTGGGCATGCAATGGCAACTGATGACCTTGCCATTGTGCCCGCAGAGCGCCGCCGCCCGCCAGTGCCGCCCGGGTTCAGGGGGCGATGGCTTCGACGGCGATGTCGATGCGCACGTCGTCGCCCACATAGGGCGCGAACTTGGCGGCGTTGAAGTCCGAGCGCTTGATCATCGTGAAGGCATTGGCGCCCAGCGTCGGCTTCTTCAGCATGGGGTGCGGCATGGTGGTGAAGGAGGTCACGTTCAGGGTCACCGGGCGGGTGATGCCCTTGATGGTCAGCTGGCCGTCCACCGACTTGGGCTTGTCGCCCTCAAACACCACGCGGGTCGAGCGGAAGGTGGCGGTGGGAAAGCGGGCGGTGTCCAGAAAGTCTTCGCCCTGGATGTGGCCGTTGAAATCGGCAAAGCCGGTGTTCACCGAGGTCAGGTCGATGGCGATGTCCACGCTGCCGGTTTTGGCCTTGGCATCGAGCACCACCTTGCCGGTGGTCTTGCTAAAGCTCGAGAGCTGCGTCGACAGGCCAAAGTGCGAATACGAAAAACGCGGGAAGGTGTGCGAGCTGTCAACCTCGTAGGTCACGGGGTTGGCCATGGCGGCGCCCGACAGGGCGGTCAGGCAGGCGATGGCGATGCTTTGGCGGATGGATTTCATGGGGACTCCTGTGGGTTGATTCATTGAAGGGAAAGCTTGAATTGCACGGTGATCTCGTTGGCCACGACGTCGAACTTGGCCCACATGCCTTCACCAATGCCAAAGTCGGCACGGCGGATCACCACGCTGCCGCTGAGCAGGCCTTGTGGCGAGAGCGTCATGGGGGCCAGCACCTCGCGCGTCTGGCCCTTGAGGGTCAGCGTGCCGGCGGCCTCGAACTGGTTGCCGCCCAAGGGGCGCAGGCGCTGCAGCACAAAGCGCGCCTTGGGGTGCGCGGCCACGTTGAACCAGGCCTTGCTGCGCACCTCTTGGTCGGCCTCGGACGAGCCGGTGTCGACACTGTTGATGTCGATGTCGATGCTGCCCTTGGCCAGTTGCGGCTTTTGCGGGTCGAGCTGGACCTGGGCGTTGAATTGCTTGAAGCGACCGTCCATGGCCACGCCCATTTGCTTGTAGGCAAAGCCAATGCTGCTTTTGGCGGGCACGACCGATTGGTAGGGGGCGGCATGGGCACCCAAGGATGTGGCCAGCAGGGCCGCGCGAAGGATCCAGGTGTTCATGTGCGGTTTCAAAAATGGGTTGATCAGGACTGGCGGGCGGGCAACATGCGGCGCAGGGTGTCGTCCTTGCGCACCGTGTGGTGCCACAAGGCGGCGGCCACATGGCCGGCGATGGTGGCCATCAGGAGGTAGTTGAGCGCGCGGTGCACGAGTTGCAGGGCATCGCCCAGCGCGCGATCGCGCGGCAAGAGGTCGGGGATGGGCCACAGGCCAAACCAGACCGTGGGCACGCCCTTGGCCGAGCTCATCAGCCAGCCGCTCAGCGGGATCAGCAGCATCAGGGCGTACAGCGCCAGGTGGCCGAGCGTGGCCAGCCGCGCCATGCCCGCCGACACGCCCTTCGGGGCGGCCGGTGCGCGGTGCGTCAGGCGCCACAGCAGGCGGCACCACAGCAACAAGAAGGCGCTCACGCCCAGCCATTTGTGCCAGGAATACAGCAGCAGTTTCTCGGGCGAGAGCGGCAGATCGGTCATGTACAGACCCAGGGCCAACAGGCCCAGGAGCAGGGCGGCCATGAGCCAGTGAAGGCCTTTGGCGATCGGGGTCCAGGTGGTGGTCATGAATCGGTCCGTTGGGTGGGAGTGGCAAGAACAGGGGCGAATGGTACGAAGGCAACACCATCTGAAAAAGACCATAATTCACACATATTTGTTGCAACAGGAACAACAATGGACAAGCTCGAATCGATGCAGACCTTTGTGCGGGTGGCCGAGGCCGGCAGCTTTGTGGCGGTGGCCAACCAGTTGCAGGTGGACCGCTCGGTGGTGACGCGCCAGATCGCGGCGCTCGAGCATGCGCTGGGCACCAAGCTGATGACGCGCAGCACGCGGCGCCTGACGCTCACGGCGGCGGGTGCGAGCTATCTGGAGCAATGCCGCCGCATCCTGGACCTGGTGGACGCGGCCGAGGCCAATCTGGACGAGGACAAGGCCACGCCGCGCGGGCGCATCCGCATGGGCTTGCCGCTGAGCTTTGCGCTGCAAAGCCTCACGCCCGCGCTGCTGGACTTTGCGCAGGCCCATCCGCAGATCGACCTGGTGATGGAGCTGTCGGACCAGCGCGCCAACCTGATCGAAGAGGGCCTGGACCTGTCGCTGCGCATCACGGCCAATCTGCAGCCCACCGATGTGGTGCGCAAGCTGGGCCAGTGCCGTTTGTTGACGGTGGCCTCACCGGCCTACCTCAAGCGCCATGGCGAGCCGCAGCACCCGCATGACTTGGCCCAGCACACCGCCCTGATCTACGCCAGCGACCAGCCCAACCAGCACTGGACTTACCGCATGGCGCGCCAGCGCCAGAAGGTGCCGGTGCATGGGCGTGTGGTGGCCAACAACGGCGGCCTGCTGGCCGAGGCCGCGGTGCGCGGCATGGGCATTGCCTTGCAGCCCGAGTTCATCCTGGCCCCCTACATCAAGCGCCGCCAGCTCAAGCCCATCCTGAGCGCATACGAGGACACCCCGCTGGGCATTTATGCGGTGCTGCCCAGCAACCGCTATGTGCCGCACCGCGTGCAAGTGCTGATCGAGCACCTGGCCCACGCGCTGCGCAGCTGACGGTCCATTGATTGGCCCCTGAGGACGCGGGCTGACCCCGTGCTTCAGTGGGGGCCGCGCCCCCCGGCCACGACGGCGCCCAGGCCCAGCAAGGCCAGCGCCAGCACCACGCTGGGGCCGCTGGGGGTGTCGAGCCACCACGATGCCGCCAGGCCCAGCAGGCTGGCCGCGCCTGCTGCCGCCATGGCCAGGGCTGGGCGCAGGCCTTTTTCAATCCACAGCGCCGGGGCGATCAGGCTGGCAAACACCAGGAACAGGCCCAAGGCCGGCACCGCCACGCTGGCCACCACCGCAAAGGCGGCGTAGAACCAGCTGTCCCGCATCAGGCGCTGTCGTCGCTGCAGGGCCCACACCAGCGCAGCCGCCAGGCACAGGCCCAGCACGCTGACCGCGTCCACCCACAGCACATCGGCCGCCAGCAGCTGCAGCAGCTTGTCGCGGCCATGCGGATGGGCGCTGGCCCCCAGCAAGGCCAGGCAGGCCCCCGCCACATACAGCAGGCCAATCAAGGCCTCGCGTTGCGCCGGCCATCGTCGCGCCAGCGCGGCAATCAGCAGGCTCACCAGCACCGCGCCCAGCGTGGCCGCCAACTGGTCTTGCAGCAGCGACTCGGTGGGCATGAGCGCGTGCGTCGCGATCACCGCCGCCGCCGCCGCCTGCGCAACCGCCAGGTCAATGAACACCACGCCCCGGCGCAGCACCTGGCTGCCCAGCGGGGTCAGGGCCAGCACGCCCGCGATCAGGGCCAGGGCGGGCAGGGCAAACCAGGCGTTCATGGCTTGGCTGCTGCCTGCGTTTGCGCCAGCTCGCTGACCAGGCCATCGAGCCAGCGCAGCAGGGCACCTGGCTGGTCGTCGGGCACCGTGGCAGGCAGCACGCGCAAGGGCGTGGTCCCGCCCAGCTGCTGCGCCAGCCAGCGCGCGGGCTTGGGGTCGTGGTGCTGCGCCACCACAATCGCCATGGGCCGCTTGGCCTTGGCTTGCGCCAGCACCTGCTCCAGGTGCGCGGCGGTGGGGGGCATGCCGGGCTTGGGCTCCAGATCGGCCAACACGCTCATGCCCAACCAGTGCCACACATAGCCAAAGGTGGCGTGTTGCGTGATCACGCCGCGGCCCTTGAGCGCGCTGGCCTGTTGCGCCCACACGGCCATGCGCGCGTTCAGGTCGCGCTCGAACTGTGGCAACTGCTGCTCGATCGTGGCCTTGTGTGCCGGCGATACCTGGCCCAGCCGCATGGCCAGGGCGCGGGCCACCGTCAGCAAGCGGCGCGGATCGGCGTGCAGGTGCGGGTTGCCCTGGGCGTGCACATCGCCCGCAAAGGCCGAAGCGCCGCCTTTTTTCGGGTCGATCAGCTCGACCTGTTCGGCGGCGTAGAACATGCCCGGCTGTCCGTTCTGAACCCGGGCATTGCCCGCGCGCGCTTGAAGCGTGGGCAGCCAGGCGGACTCCAGCTCGGCGCCGGTGCAGACGGCCAGATCGCTGTTGCGCAGTTGCGCGATCAAGGAGGGCCGGGCCTCGATGTGGTGCGGGTCTTGCAAATGGTGGGTGGCCGAGCGCACCGTGGCCTGGGGCAGCAGGGTGCGGGTCAGGGCGGCCCATTCGGGCTCGCAGGCAAACACGGTGATGGCGCGCGCATGCCCGGTCAGCAAGGCCAGGCCCAGCCAGCAGGCGGCTTTAAAAACTGTGCGCACCGTGGGCTCCAAACGAGATCACATACTGCAGCACGATGCTGCGCCGAGCCGGGTTGGCAAACACCGGCGCGCCTTCGTCGTTGGCGCCATGGGCGCGTTGCTGGGTCAGCTGCAGCCTGAGGGTTTGCATGTGCGTGGGCTTGTAGGCCAACATGATCGCATGCTCGCGCAGCCGGCCCGCCGCCACATGCACCGTGCCTGCGTCGTTCTCGGCCTGCTGCACGCGCAGCCAGTCGCTGCGCAGGCCCAGCTCCCAGCTGGGGTTCAAGCGCCAAACCGCCGCCAGGGTGGAGGCCCGGTGGCGCAGCGACGGATCGGCGTCGCGGTGGATGCCGCTGATCTCGGCCAGCTCCCAACTCAGGCGCAGCTGTTGCTGGCGGTTGTTGCCTTGCGGGGCCCACTTCCACACCAGATCGCTCACCCACATGCGGCGGCCGCTGTAGCTGGCCGCGTGCGCATGGTCGTGGTCGGCCGCGTCCGGCTCGTGCGCGGCCACCTCGGTGACGCGCCGGTTGTCCACCCGCGAGAGGCCCCACTGCCAGCTGCTGCTCTCGCCCAGGTCGTCGCCCACCTTCAGGTTGAGCGTGCGTGCACCGGCCCCCGAGATGGCCGGCGCCTGCGGCACCAGTTGCTTGCCTTTGAAGACCTCGGCGCCCAGGCGCAGATAGAAGGGCGTGGGGGCGGTCCAGTTCAGGCGCAGCCCGTCGTCGTACCAGTGGCCCCCCAGCAAGGCGCGGTAGAGCAGGGGGCGCTCGCTGAAATCGTCGGCATGCGGGTGCTGCTCGTTCAGGTAGCCAATCTGCGAGGCAAAGCGCCCGGCGCGCGCTTGCAAGCCTGCGGGCAAGCTGCGGGTTTGCAGCCAGGCGTTTTCGATGTGGGCCTCCAGCTGCCGATCCTGCGTGTGCAGGCCCACATTGGCCTCGGCGCTCAGGTGCTGCCCCAGGGGCCCACGCACCAGCAAGTCGCTGTGGCCCAGGCCCAGCCCTTTGTCGCGCGCGCCCAGGGCCAGCGCCTGCGAGCTGCTGGCCACATCCAGCACCACCCCGGCTTCCCAGGCCTCGGGGCGCGGCAGGCCCTGGGCCATGGACAGCCCCAGGTGGCCGGTCAGCACCAGGGCGGCCAACACGCGTGGCCGAGGGGACTGCGGGGCGATGCGGAACAAGGGGGGCATGGGACACCTGTGGGCTGGAAGCCAAAGAAACGGAAGACGATGGGCGCGATTCTATTGCAAATGCATTCTCAATAGCAAATGAAGCCGTTTTGCGCTAATCTTGGGGCCATGGAACGTGCCACCAAACAACGCTCAGCCATCGAAGACGCCTTGCGGCGCGCGGGCCGCCCCTTGCTGCCGGCCGAGCTGCTGACAGAGGCCCAGCAAGACGTGCCGGGCCTGAGCCTGGCCACGGTCTACCGCAACCTCAAGGGCCTGATGGCCGACGGCCGCGTCGAGGCCGTGTCACTGCCAGGCCAGTCCGACCGATACGAGTTGCACCGACACCACCACCACCATTTTCATTGCAACGATTGCCAGCAGGTGACCGACATCGATGCCTGCCCCGGCGACCTGGCCCGCCTGATGCCCAAGGGGTATCAGCTCGAGGGGCATGAGCTGACGCTGTACGGCAAGTGCCCGGCGTGTGCCGGCCAGGGCGGCAAGAAGACGATGCGGCGCTGAGCGCCCCCTCAAGCTGCCGTTGGTCAGGCCAGATCCGGCCCGCACGCTTGGGGCTGTTGCCGGCCGCGTGACGGCCCGCGCCCTCAGACCTCGTCTTCCAGGCGCTGGTGCGCCGCGTTGCGCACGCAGCTCAGCGCATGGCGCATGGCGTTCAGTTCGCTGGGTTTTAGGCAGCTGAAAAACACCTGCTCGGCCTGGTCCACCGCGCCCTCGCAACGCTTCATGACCGCGCGCCCAGCGGGGGTGGTCGAGATCAGCAGCACCCGCCGGTTTTGCGGATCGTCGCGGCGCACCAGCCAGCCTTTGTGCTCGAGCGATTTGACGAACTCGCCGGTCGATTGCGCCGTCTTGCGCGCCACGCGCGCGAGCTTGGCCGAGGACAGGGGCTCGTGGTGCGCCACCAGGGTCATCACCAGGTACTGGCCCGCTGTCAGGCCGTGCGGCGCCAGCGCTTCTTCCAGGCACTGGCGCACCAGTTGCTCCACCTGTTGAATGTAAAAAAAGCCTCGTGTGTTGATCGCCATCCAGGACCTGTTTCTTGTTGCGGCTCGGCCAGTGGCAGCGCTCGCTCATGAGGCGCTGCTGCGCCTGACCATGACCCTGTTTGGGGCCGCACGTCCCGATGCCAGGACACCATGCGCCCCATCATAATCAAGCCCACTGCGGAAGGGCATGCAGGGTTTTCGATAGGTCACCCCATGGGGCCATCATATAAAGTAAGCTTAGATTACCTTCTGGCTGATTCTGCTGTGTCCGCGCCCTTTCGACCCATCCCCTTCCTGACGCGCAGTCTGGACCTTAGCCCACGCGCCAACGGCGAGTTGATCGTGCGATGCGCGGTGCCGCTCAAGCCATGCGAGCCGCACATCCCGGGCCTGCTGCACCGCCAAGCCCAGCGGCGCCCCGAGCATGTGTGGATGGCGCAGCGGCGGGGCCCCGAGCGGCAGTGGCTGCCCCTTCGCTACGGCGACGCCGCCCGGCAGGTCCATGCGGTCACCCAGTGGCTGCTCTCGCTGGGCTGCGCGGGCCAGTCGGTGATGGTGCTGAGCGGCAACTCGCTCGAGCACGGCATGCTGGAGCTGGCCGCCATGCAGGCGCACATGCCGTATGCGCCCATCACGCCCGCCTATGCGCTCATGGCCCGCGACCTCAGCCGCCTCCAGGCCATGGCGCAGCTGCTCGAACCCGCGGTGGTGTTTGTGCAGAACGCGCGCCAGTTCGAGGCCGCCTTGCAGGCCATCGCGCCCCACACCTGGGTCGTCTGCGTGGACGAGCCCATCGATCACCCACGGCTGATCACCTGGCAGACCTTGGTGGCCACACCGGTGACCGAGCAGGTGGCCGCCTCGGTGGCGCGCCTGTCGCATGACACGGTGGCCAAGTACCAGTTCACCTCGGGATCGACCGGCATGCCCAAGGCCGCCATCGTCACGCAGGGCATGCTGTGCACCGCCATGGCCATGACCTCGCAGATGGTGCAGTGGGGCGAGGACATGCCCGAGACGGTGTTGCTCGACTGGCTGCCCTGGAGCCATGTGGCCGGCGGTCATGCGGTCTTCAACGGTGTGCTGGAGGACGGCGGCACGCTCTACATCGACGATGGCCGACCCACGCCCACCGAGTTTGCCCAGACCTTGCAGAACCTGCGCGAGATCTCGCCGGTGCGCTTTAGCGGCATGCCAGTGGCCTATGCCATGCTGGCCGAAGCCCTGGAACAGGACGATGCGCTGGGTGCCAATTTTTTCCGCCACCTGCGCCGCCTGACCTACTCGGGCGCGCGCCTGCCCGATGCGGTGCATGCCGCGCTGCAGGCGCAGGCGGTGCGCCACACCGGCTACCGCATCCCGATCGTGTCGGCCTATGGCTCGACCGAGACCTCGGCGGCGGTGACCTATGTGTACTGGCCCACCGAGCGCACCGGCCTGATCGGCCTGCCGCATCCCGGGGTCGAGATGAAGCTGCTGCCCTTGCCCGATGGCGAGCGTTACGAGGTGCGGGTGCGCAGCGCGGCCGTCACCCCGGGCTACCTGCGCCAGCCCCAGCTGACCGCCGACAGCTTTGACGACGAGGGCTTTTTCATCATGGGCGACGCGGCCGCGTTTGTGGACCGCGCGCACCCCGAAGAAGGCTTGACCTTTGCCGGCCGGGTGGCCGAGGAATTCAAGCTGCTCTCGGGTGTTTTTGTGCGTGTGGGCAGTCTGCGCGTGGCCTTGATCGACGCCGCCGCCCCCCTCTTGCAGGATGTGGTGGTGACCGGCGCCGATCAGCGCTATGTGGGCGCGCTCGCCTGGCTCAACGTGGCCGCATGCCGCGCCTTTTGCGGCCTGCCCGATGCCGATGCCCAGACCCTGGCGCAGAACAGCGCGTTGCGCGCGGCCCTGATCGAGCGCCTGCGCGCGCACAACACGCAGCACGCCGGCAGCAGCCAGCGCGTGCGCCGCATGCTGCTGCAGCTGGACCCTCCGGCCATCGAGCGTTTTGAGACCAATGAGAAGGGCTACATCAACCAGCGCAAGGTGCTCGATCTGCGCCGCGACAGCGTTGACGCCCTCTACCAGGACGAGGCCCATCCCCTGCTGCTGCACATCGATTGATGGCGCAGCCGTCCATCTGTCATTTCCACGCGTTTTGCCAACCCCGACCCACCCACAGGAGACCCGCATGAACCGCCGACAGACGATGATCCAACTGGCCAGCCTGGCCGCCCTGACCGCCGCGCCCAAGACCTGGGCCCAGGGCAGCGACTTTCCCGCGCGCCCGATCCGCATCGTGGTGCCGTTCACGCCTGGCTCGCCGCCCGACATCATCACCCGCGCGATCGCGCCCAAGATGTCCGACGGCCTGGGTCAGCCGGTGATTGTCGAGAACAAGCCGGGCGCCACCACCACCATCGGCTCGGAGTTTGTGGCCCGGGCACCTGCCGACGGCTACACCTTGCTCATGACCGCCACCGGCGCGCCCTCGGTGTTCCCGGCCATCATGAAGCTGCGCTACGACGCCATCAAGGACTTGCCGCCGCTGGGCATGATCGTGACCTCGCAACAGGTCTTCTTCAGCGGCGGCCCCAAGCGGGTGAACAACCTCAAGGAACTGGTCGAGCGCGCACGCCAAAACCCGGGCAAAACCAATCTGGGCTCGATCGGCATTGGCACCACCAACCACCTGGCGCTGGAGCTGCTCAAAAAGGCCACCGGCATCAGTGCCACCTATGTGCCGTATCCCTCGGCACAAACCGGTCTGCAGGCGGTGATGAGCGGGGACGTGGACCTGTTCTGCGCCGATGTGGGCGTGATCCTGGGCTTTATGGGGTCGGACAAGATCACCCCGATTGCCGTGGCCGGCAACAGCCGCTCGGAGTTTCTGCCCAACACGCCCACGCTGGCCGAAAGCGGCATCAGCGGCCTGGTCTCGGCCAACCGCTTTGCCTTGTTCGTGCCCGCCGGGGTGCCCGCGCCGGTGCATGCGCGTCTGTCGGCCGCGTTGGCCGCTGCCGTCAACGCCGACGATGCGGCGCAAGCCTTTCGCAAGATGGGCATGAGCTCGAGCTACGCCAACGCCGACGCGGTGGCCGAGATCATCCGCAGCGACGCCGCCGCCATGGTGCCGCTGGCCAAGGCCCTCAACATCCGCATCGACTGAGCGCTGCGGCAACCCCACCTCACACCTCACCATGCGTTCATTTGCAGAAGGTCGCACCGCCGATGGCAGTGCCTGGACCATTTACTACCAGGTCAGCGGCCAGGGCCCCGACCTGATCCTCTTGCACGGCGGTGGCCCTGGGGCCACCGGCCAGAGCAACTACAGCAAAAACATCGAGGCCCTGGCGCAGGCCTACCGGGTCTGGGTGATCGACATCCCCGGCTGGGGCCAAAGCTCAAAAAACCTGCAGGCCTTTGGCGACATCGGACCCTTCCAGAACGGGGCCCGCGCGGTCCTGGCCTTCATGGACGCGGTGGGCATTGCCCGCGCGCACCTGGTGGGCAATTCGCTGGGCGGTTCGGTGGCCCTGTGCCTGGCCATGTCGCACCCCGAGCGGGTGGACCGCATGGTGCTCATGGGCCCGGGCGGCGGCGTCGTGCCGGGCGCCACCGGGCCCACCGAGGGCATCATGCAGCTGACCCACTACTACCAGGGCGAGGGGCCCACCCTGGCCAAGCTCAGTGCCTTCATCGCCAACCTGGTGCACGACCCTTCGCTCATCACGCCCGAGCTGATTCGCCAGCGCTTTGAGGCCAGTGCCGATCCCGACATCTGCGCCAACCCGCCCATCCGGCCCCGGCCCGGCGGCCCGGGCAAGGAAACCTTCATCAGCCGCGACCCGCGCATGGCCGAGCTGCCCCACCGGGCCCTCTTCATCTGGGGCTTGCAGGACAAGGTCAACCCAGTGGGCGCGGTCGAGTCCTTCCGCGTGGTGCCGCATGCCGACTTTGTGCTGCTGACCCATTGCGGCCACTGGGCGCAGTGGGAGCATGCCGAGCGCTTCAACGACCTGGTCCTGAGCTTTTTGGCCCACCCATGAGCGCGCACGCCACACCCATCCTGGAACTGGGCTACCTGGGCATCGAGGTGAGCGACATGCCGCGCTGGCGGCGCTTTGCCGCCGAGGTGCTGGGCATGCAGGTCGAGGACGGTCCGCCCGATGCGGCCGGCCAGGCCAGCACCCGCCTTCGCATCGACGCCGCACCCGCGCGGGTGCTGCTGCTGCAAGGGCCCGCCGACGACTGCGTGTGGGCCGGCTGGCGCGTGGCCGATGCCCAGGCCCTGTCCGACTTTTGTGCGCGGCTGACGCAGCACGGCCTGCGCTGGCAGGTGGGCACGCCAGCCGAGCTGGCCCTGCGCAGCGTGCGCGGCATGGTGCACTTTGCCGACCCGGCTGGCAACCGGCACGAGGTGTTCTGGGGCCAGGCCGACGCCGACACGCCCTTTGCCAGCCCGCAGGTGGCCAAGGGCTTTGTGACCGGTGCGGGCGGCATGGGCCACATCGTCTACGAGGTGCCCGACCCCGCCGCCGAGCGCGCCTTTGCCGAGCAGGTGCTGGGCCTGCGGCTGAGCGACACCATCCTGGCCGAGCCCGTGCCCGGGGTGCGGATCGAGTTTGCCTTTTTCCACGCCAACGAGCGGCACCACTCCTTTGCCTTTGGTCCGCGCCCGCCCCGGCCGGGGCCGGTCAAGCGCGTGCACCACTTCATGCTGGAGGTGCACGATGTGACCGAGGTGGGCCGCGCGCGCGACCGCTGCCTGGCCTTTGGCCAGCCCATCACCATGGACATTGGCGAGCATCCCAACGACCGCATGGTGTCCTTCTATGCCCAGACCCCATCGGGCATCCATGTTGAATTTGGCTGCAACGGCCTGCGCGTGGACGAGGCGCGCTGGGTGCCGCAGGTGCACCAGGGCATCAGCCTGTGGGGCCACAAGCCGCGCACCGACGCCCTGCCCAAGCCCTGACCTTTTTGGCCCACACATCCCATGACCGCAACCTTTGACACCGATGTGGCCGTGATCGGCTACGGCCCCTCCGGCCTGGCGGCCAGCCTCAAGCTGGCCCACCACGGCGTGCGCGTGACCGCGTTTGAAAAAGAGCGCAGCATCTACCCACGCGCCCGCGCCGTCACGGTCAATGACTGGACCATGCGCTGCTTTCAGTCGCTGGGGCTGGACCAGGCGCTGGCCCGCACCATGGATGCCACCGCCGCGCTGCGCTGGGTGACCTACGACGGGCAGCAGCTCATGCGGGTGGAGTTTCCGCCCTCGCGCTTTGGCCTGCACCCACGCTCCTACGCGATCTATCAGCCGGCCATGGAAGAGGTGCTGCGCGAGGCCGGTGCGGCCCTGGCCCCCAACCTGGCGGTGCGCTACGGCATGGCGGTCACCGATGTACAGCAAGACGCCGACGGCGCCACCGTGCACTGGCGCGACCTGGCCAGCGGCGAGGTGGGCCAGCTGCGCGCGCGCTATGTGCTGGCCTGCGACGGCGGCTCCAGCGCCACGCGCGAGCGCCTGGGCATACGCCTGCTGGGCGAGACGGTCGAGACGCGCTGGGTGGTGATCGATGCCCGCGTCAAACGCTGGTGGCCCGAGCGCCACATCCTGACCTTCTGGTCCGACCCAGAGCGCCCGGTGGTGGACATTGCGCTGGCGCTGGGCAACCACCGCTGGGAGTTTCCGCTGGCCGCGCACGAGTCCGAGGCCGACTTCAGCACCCACGCGCAGCTGTGGACCCTGCTGCGTTCGCTGGGCGTGAGCCCCGACGATGTCGACATCCACCAGCACGCCTTTTACAAACACCATGTGCGCCATGCCGAGCGCTGGCGCGACGGCCGCATCTTTTTGCTGGGCGACGCCGCGCACCTGATGCCGCCCTGGGCCGGCGCCGGCATGCAGTCGGGCATTCGGGATGCCTTCAACCTGGGCTGGAAGCTGGTGGAGGTGCTGCAAGGCCGCCTGCCCGAGTCGGTGCTGCAGACCTACGAGACCGAGCGCGCGCCCAATGTGGCGCAGATGACGCAGGCCTCGGTGCAGCTGGGCCGCATCATCCGCCGCGAGGTCACCGTGGCCGAGCTCGCACCTGCGGGCGCACCGCCCGGCCAGCCCCTGGTCGAGATGCCCAATCGCAAAGATCCGGCGCTTGACGCTGGCTGGGTGCGCGGGCCCATCGGCGCGCACAGCATCATCGGCAAGATGGTGCCGCAGCCGCGCGTGGCCAACGCCCAGGGGCGGCTGTGCCTGCTGGACGACCTGCTGGGCACGGGCTTTGCCCTGCTGGGCGACGGGGTGGACCCGGCCGAGGTGCTAGGCCCCGCCGACAAGGCCGACTGGGACCGCCTGGCGGCGCGCTATCTGCGCGTGCTCTCGCCGCAAGACCGCGGGCGCGGGCAGCATGACATCATTGACCTGCAGGGCACCCTGCTGACCTGGATGCGCGAGCACCAGGTGCGCGTGGTGGCCGTGCGCCCCGACCGTTTCGTGGCGGCGTCCGATGCCAACGGGCTGGCCGTCCCCCTTGCTTGAACCCAGATCCTCCTCACGCCCATGACCTCTCGTTCGATTGCCAGCGCCGCCCATGCCTTGCGCACCGCGCGCGCCCAGCGCCAGCCCATTGCGCGCATCTCTGAAACCCATGGCATTGCCGGCCTGGACGCGGCCTATGCGGTGGCCGAAATCAACACCGCCGAGCGCATCGCCCAGGGCGCGCGCGTGGTGGGCCTCAAGGTGGGCCTGACATCGCGCGCGGTGCAGCAGCAGCTGGGCGTGGACCAGCCCGACTTTGGCGTGCTGATGGACGACATGGCCTATCTGAACGACGACGCCGTGCCCATGGCCCGCCTGATCCAGCCCAAGGTGGAGGGCGAGGTGGCCCTGGTGCTGGGCCGCGACCTGACGCAGGCCGTGCCGAGCTACGCCGAGTTCCTGGCCGCGCTGGCCTACGCGCTGCCGGCCATCGAGATTGTGGACAGCGCGATTGCCGACTGGAAGATCACCCTGGTCGACACCGTGGCCGACAACGCCTCAAGCGGCCTGTTTGTGCTGGGCGACCAGCCGGTGGGCATTGGCCAGTTGCACCTGGGCGAGCTGGGCATGACGCTGCAGAAAAACGGCCAGAGCGCCTCGGTGGGCACCGGCTCGGCCTGCCTGGGCCATCCGCTGCGCGCGGCTTACTGGCTGGCCTGCACCCTGGGCCAGCGCGGCACCGCGCTCAAGGCCGGCCAGGTGATTCTCTCGGGCGCGCTGGGCCCCATGGTGCCCGTGCGCACAGGCGACCGGGTGCATGTGTCCATCGGCGCCCTGGGCACCGTGGCCTGCCACATGGTTTGAGTTGCGCTGGCGGGAACGTGCCGGCCCTTCGCTGCTGAATCGGTCGTGTGTTTCAAGCATGCTGGTGAATGATTCCTTTTGCCAGCAGCGCTTCAATCTCTTGGCGCGAAAAGTTCATCGCTTCCAACACCTCTACCGTGTGGGCCCCAAGATGCGGGGCCGCGGTGGTCTTGTGCGGCGACTCCGCATTGAAGTGCATGGGCAATCCCAGCGATCGGATGGTACCGCCATCAGCGTGCTCGACGTCAATCACCATGTCAACGGCACGCGCCTGTGGATGCTCCATGGCCTGGGCAACGTTGTGCACCGGGCCGACGGGAACGCCCACCTGGTTAAATCGCTCGACCCACCCGTCGGCGTCGTCACTGGCCAGTGCCTCGATCATCAAGGATTCCAACTCAGCCCGGTGTCCCACGCGCGCACGCGGATCTTTGAAGCGGGGATCGGTAAGCCACTCCGGACGACCCAGCACCCCCACAATGCGCGTCCAATTGGGTTGGTTGCCGCCCCCCAATGCGATGGCGCCCGTGCGGCACGGGAAGGTCTGGTAAGGGGCGATCAGTGGGTGGCCCGTGCCATTGGGTTTGGCAATGCTGCCGTCATTGAAGTAGGCGGCGGCAAACCAGTACATCTGTTGCATGGACGCCTGCAGCAAGGATGTCTCGACCTTGCACCCCAGTCCGGTTTTCAGGCGTTGGATATAGGCCGAGAGAATGCCCACCACGGCCAGAATGCCCGCATTGATGTCGGCCACTGAATTGCCGGGCTTGACCTGCACCCCATCGGTGGTGCCGGTGGTGCTGATCAGGCCACTGAAGGCTTGCAGCACCAGATCAAAACCACCGCGATCACTCAGTGGGCCCTTGGGCCCATACCCACTGATCTTGGCGTAGATCAAGGCCGGGTTGATCTGCTTGAGCTGCTCGTAACCCAAGCCCAGCTCCTCGGCCTTGCCCAGTCGAAAATTCTCGGTCACGACATCGCATTGGGCGACCAGACGGTGGACCAGTTGCAGCCCCTCGGGCTTGCGGATGTCCACCGCGACCGAGCGCTTGCCTCGGTTGAGAATCAAAAAGCTCGGCGCCAGGGTGGGGTCACCGGGCTTGGCGTATCCCCGCGAATCATCGCCGGCCGGAAACTTTTCAATCTTGATGACCTCGGCGCCCAGATCGGCCAGCATCAGCCCGGTGACAGGGCCTGCCATGATTTGAGACAGTTCCAGAACGCGGACACCCGCGAGGGGTCCGCTGGTATTGATTGATGTTGACATGGCTCAGGTTCCCGTAAAGACGGGCTTGCGTTTGTGGATGAAGGCCTCAAGGGCCTCCTGGACATCGTGGCTGGACAGGCAGCTCAGGTACAGCTGTTGGGCGGCGTGCTCGTCATACGCTTGGCGCGCTGTGGCGTTGAGCACGGTCTTCATGGATGCGAGCGGCATCGGGGCGGCTGTGCACAACTCATCGATCCAGCGCTGCAGTTCCTGATCCAGGTCTTGCCCAGGGACCATGGCATCCAAGTAGCCAATGCGCAGCATCTCGGTCGCATCGATGGTGCGACCCGTCAGGAACAACCGTTTGGCGGCCCCCAGACCCAAACGGGTGACCCAGCGCCGCAGCCCATGGCCGTAATAGTGCAGGCCCAGGCGGACCGCTGGCATGAACATCCGGATATCGTCGGCACCAATTCGAAAATCGCAGGCCAGCGCCAGATCGGTCGATCCGCCATAGACAGGTGCATGAAGTCTTGCAATCGTGATGGCGCGGGCGTTCTCGACGGCATCGCAAAAGTCCTCGAAGGGATTGGCCCCTGACAGCGCGTCCGAGCTGCTGCGCCCGAACTGGGCCAAGTCAAAGCCAGAGCTGAAACTTTTGCCCTCGCTTTGCAGCACGATGATCCGAACAGCAGACAGCTGGTTGAGATGGTCGATCTGTGCCGCCAGGACCGTCAGATCTTCTGGCGTCATGCGGTTGTGGACCAAGGGTCGACGAGGATGACCAAGGGGGACATGCCCACCACGCCGATGTAGCTGAAGCTGCTCGCGGGGTTGTAGGGCATTTTGCGGCTGTGCGGCGCGATCGTCAGCGGGCCACCATCGATGATGCCGATGGTGTAGCCGTCAGGTGCAGCTGTCGCCACCGCTTCAGCGCCGATGGCACCGGCAGCGCCGCTTCGGTACTCGATCACAAAGGGTTGGCCCAGGACCTTCTCCATCACGGAGGTGACATCGCGTGCCATGGCATCGGCGGCACCACCCGGGGGATAGCCCAGGATCATTTTGATGGGCTTGTTGGGTGTCCATTCCGCATGGGCCTGCCAGGGCAGCAAGGCCGAAATGGCGACGACCACATGGCTGCAAAGGGATTTGAAAAAATTCATGAGATGCCTCATAATATATTTTCGATGGAATTCAGTATATTTAAAAGATGAGCGCAACACAAGACTTGGCAACCATGTTGGAAGGGCGCACCTTGGCAGACCGGGTGCGCAACGCTGTGCTTCTGGAGATGTCATCGGGCCGATTGCTGCCTGGCGAACCCTTGGATGAGAAGCGGATGTGTGAGCGTTTCGGGGTCTCCAGGACCCCAGTTCGTGAGGCCTTGCTTCAATTGGTGGTGCAAGGATTTGCAGTGGCCAAAGCGCGTGGTCAGGTTGTGATTCCCAAGCTGACCCTGTCGCAATTGCGCAATGCCCTGGAGTTGATAGGGGAGCTGGAGGCGACGGCGGCGCGGCTGGCGGCCAAGCGCGCCACCGCCCAGGAACGGCGGGCCATCGAGCAGGCACAGAACCGATGCCGTGATCTGGCTGACCATGGACCGACCGAGGCCTATGAATCCGCCAACGTGGCCTTCCATGCCAGCATCCACCAGGCCGCGCACAACGACCTGTTGACGGCGCAGATCCATCAGCTGCGCACGCGTGTGGCCGGCTACACACGCGATCGATTTGACTCGCCGGGCCGCATGCGGCGCTCTTGCGACGAACATGATCAAGTGGTGGCGGCCATTCTGGCGGGCGATGAGCGCGGTGCGTGGCAAGCCATGGCCGATCATGCGGCGATCGGCGGCAAGGACTTCGCCGATTTTGCGAGCGGCGTTCCTTCAGATTTGTTGGAGGGCTAAGCGCCTCTGCGCTCAGGCCCCCGCCAACCGAAGCCGCTCGCGCAGGTCGTCCAGGCTGGGCAGATCCGGGGTGTCGCGCATGACCAGGCCCAGACCGCCCAATGATGCGCTGGGCAGATCCACCGCCAGCGGCACCGCCGCACCGGTATCGACCATGGTCGAGATCAGGCTTTTGGGCACCATGCCCACCGCCAGCGCGGCGCGCATCACCTCTTGCACCACCATGAGCGAGGTGGTGACCAGGGGGTAGAGCGGCGGCCGGGCGGGCTGCGCATCCCACAAGGTGTCAAAAAAGTCGCGCACCCGCATGCCCGGTGGCGGAAGAATCCAGGGGTAACGCACCAGTTCGGGCAGGGCAATGCGCCGCCGCCGCGCCATCGGGTGCTGGGGCGACGCCATCACCACCGGCTCATCGGTCATCAGCAGCTCGAACGTCCAGTTGGGCGGCAGCTCGCTCGGTTGGCGGCAGATCACCGCGTCCAGCCGGCCGGCCGACAGCTCGGCCAGCAATTGCGACATGTTCTCTTCGACCAGCTCGATCTGCAGGCCCTCGTGCGCCTGCAAAAACGCCGGCAGCACCTTGGCCAGCAAGCCCGTGGCCGCCGCCGGGATGCAGCCCAGCCGCAGCAGGGCGCGGGTGTTGGACTGCAGGGCGCTGAGCGTTTCGGTTGATGCGCGCAGGGCCAGCATCACCTGCCGGGCCACCGGGATCACCGCCTGACCCTGGGGCGTGGCCCGCACGCCGCGGCGGTGGCGCTCAAACAGCGTTGCCCCCAACAGGCCCTCCATGTCGGACAGCGCCTGCGTGGCGGCCGGCTGGCTCATGCCCACGATGGCCGCTGCGCGCTGCACGCTGCCCGAGTCGGCCAGGGCCACCAGCAGCTGCAGATGTCGCAGCCGCCCGCGCGCCAGCAGGCGGTTGAACAGAACACTGGGGTGGGTGGACATGGTAGGACATTATAAGAATTTCCAATATCAAACCGATAAATCCTATTTGATAGACAAATATGTGGCGTTCACAATAGCGCCCATCACAGGAGATGCCATGATGACCCCTACCCGTCGCCAATTGTTCTGGCTGGCCTTGTCGGCCGCCCTGGGCCTGAGCGCTGTGCCCGCCCAAGCGCAGACCTATCCGGACAAGCCCGTCAAGCTGATCGTGCCCTTTGCCCCGGGCGGCTCCACCGACATCGTGGCCCGCCTGGTTGCCGACCGCATGCAGCAGGCCCTGGGTCAGGCGGTGGTGGTGGAAAACCGTGCCGGCGCGGGCGGCGCGATTGGCTCCGAGGCCATCGCCCGGGCCACCCCCGACGGCTACACCATTGGCGTGGGCACCGTCAGCACCCTGGCCGTCAACCCGGTGCTGCTCAAGGCCTCGCGCGTGGACCCGCTCAAGGACTTTGCGCCCATCACCGCGCTGGCCTCCATTCCGGCCGTCTTCTCCACCCACCCCAGCCTGAAGGTGCAGGACTTCAACGCCTTCCTGAAAATGGTGCGCGCCAAGCCTGATCACTACACCACCGGCTCGCCGGGCAACGGCACGATTGGTCACCTGATCATCGAAGCCATGAACGATGAGCTCGACATCCAGCTGCGCCACATCCCCTACAAGGGCATGGGCCCGGTGATCAACGGCGCGCTGGCCGGCGAGACACAGATCCTGAGCGACCAGTACCCCTCGTCGGCGCCGTTCATCAAGGCCGGCAAGCTGGTGCCGTTTGCGGTGGCCGCGCCCCAGCGCCTGGCCGGATTGCCCAATGTGCCCACCCTGCGCGAGCTGGGGCATGCAGAGCTCAATGAGCTGGCCGTGACCTGGTTTGGCCTGGTGGCCCCGGCGCGCACGCCCAGCGCCGTCGTGGCCCGCCTCAATGCGGCTGCTGTCGAGGCCCTCAAAGACCCCGCCGTGCAGACGCGGCTGCGGGACCTGGGCGCCCAGCCCATCGGCAACACCCCGGACCAATTTGGCAAGGCCATCGCCGTGACCCTGGAGCGGGTGCGCAAGGTGGTGGTGTCGCGCAAGATCGAGGCCGAATGAGCACCGCGCTGCTGACCCCGCTGGCGGACACCATCCAGGCCCAGGCCCTGGCCCAGCACCCACAGGTGGTGGCCTGGCGCCGGCACATGCACCGGCACGCCGAGCTGTCCTTCCAAGAGGTGGACACCGCCACCTTTTTGGAGCACGAGCTGCGCCAGATCCCGGGCCTGCACATCGAGCGGCCCACGCCCACCAGCCTGGTGGCCACGCTGCGCGGCGCCAAGCCGGGGCGTGTGCTGGCCATCCGTGCCGACATTGATGCCCTGCCCATCCAGGACCAGAAGGCCTGCGACTACGCCTCGGTTCGGGCCGGGGCCATGCACGCCTGCGGGCACGATGGCCACGCGGCCATGTTGCTGGGGGCAGCGCACCTGCTGGCGGGCCTGCGCGAGGCGCTGCCGGGCGAAGTGCGGTTTTTCTTTCAGCACGCCGAGGAGCAACACCCTGGCGGCGCGCAGCAAATGGTGGATGCCGGCGTGATGGTGGGCGTGGACCGCATCATCTCGGCGCATGTGATGTCGACGGTGGACACCGGACAGATCACCGTTCTCGATGGCCCCACGCTGGCCAGTTCGGACCGCTTTGTCCTGCAGGTGCAGGGCAAGGGCGGCCATGCGGCCAACCCAGACCGCTGCGTCGACCCGATCTGGATTGGCGCGCAGATCGTGGCCAATCTGCAGGCCGTGGTGGCACGCAACACCGATGCGCACGAGGCCCTGATCCTGTCGGTCACGCAGTTCCATGCCGGCTCGGCCTTCAACGTGATCCCGGACAGCGCGCAGATCAGCGGCTCGGTGCGTTGCTACGCCCCGCAAGTGCGCGAGCGCGTGCCCGCGCTGATCGAGCGCATCGCCAACGGGGTGGCCCAGGCGCACGGCGCGCAGGTGACGCTGGACTATGTGCAGGGCTACCGCCCCGTGGTGAACGACCCGGTCACCGCCGCGGCCCTGCGCGAAGCGGTGCGCACCGCCGTGCCCGAGGTGACCATGCCGGTCATGAACCCCTTGCCCAACAGCGAGGACTTCAGCGCTTTCACCCAGCACGCCCCAGGCGCCTACGCCCTGATCGGCGCGCGCAGCCAGGCCAAAGGCATCTGCCACCCGCACCACCATCCCTTGTTCGACTTTGACGAGGATGCGCTGATGCACGGGGTGCGCATGTTTGTGGCGGCGCCGTTTGTGCTCAATGCCATGAACTGAGTCCGCCGCCGCTTGGCCCTGCAGGGCCGTGGCCTATGGCGCCTGCGTCGGGCGCAGCGCTGGCAGCATCTTGCGAACATCGCCGTGCAGGGATGTCAGTGTGCTGTCGAACGACAGATGCGGCAGGTGCTCGACCACGAGTTGGGCCACCGATTGCGCCTGGGCCAAGTCTCGCGGCTTTTTCAGGGGCTCGCGCTCAGGCAAGCCCGACAGCCAGGCCTTGTGCAGGGCAAAGGCCCGGGGGTCGGGCACACGCATGGGAACCGGCCAGCCGTCTTCGTCCACGGCCACCGCTTCCAGCTTGGGTGAATTGAGCAACCACTGCAGGCCCGGCACTTCAATCGCCACCAGATCGGATTGGGCAAAGGTGACGTGGTCCGTGGCTTGCATGCCCCTGGGGGCCATCACCAAATCAATCATGAACTGACCGGCGTTGGCGGCCCGGTAGCTGTCTTTGCGGACACATTCAAACGTTTTGTCGGCTTTTTTGAGCAAGCCCAGAAGCCCCTCGCCATCGAGCTTTTCAGAGACCACCGTCATCTGTTGGCGGGTGTCATCCAGCAGGTCGACATCGCCCGAGGCCAACAATTCGAGCAGGAAGTGAACCCCTGCTGCGGCCTCGTAGGCATACAAAGCCTGGGTGCCGATGACCGTGAAACTGCCATGCAGACCGGCACGGTCCAACTCGCGCAAGACCCGCGCCACCACCCGTGGCACCCGTTGAAGGCGCAGGGCCTTGTTCAGTCTGGCTTGCTCCTGAACTTGTGCCGTGATCCGTCTCAATCGCTCCTGCGCCGCCTCTCGCCCAGCCAAAAATGCAGCCAGCACCGCCTCGGTCTCGGCCGACCGCGGGCCCAAGGATTTCCCGTTGCCTTGGCGGTCCTTGTCCCGGAACAGGTACTCGGTCTGGCGCACCTTTTTCCAGCGCATGCCGTACTGATAGGCCAAGGCATGGCCGAGCGCCGTTCGGTAGTTGTCGAAAAGCTGATCGGTGTTGACCTGGTGCAGCCGTTGCTGGTTGGACAAGGGCTTCATGCGGTTTCCGGCAAAAAATGGATTTTCAATTTTTGCCGGAAACCATGGGCCTCTTCAAGCGTGTTTCCGGCAAAAGTGCGCGTTTCAGGATTTGCCGGAAACCGCCAGGCGCGGTGGGTCAGCACGTGCCGGCCACCGACCAAGCCATGGGCCCCATGGCCTCAAGGTGACGCCGGGGTGGCCAGCAGGCCGCGCTGCAGCGCGTCGACATAGGGGTGGGTGCGGCGTTCGGCAAAGCCGTCGACCATCAAGCCCACACCGCCAAAGAACACCAGCGCAATGCCCAGGCCCTGCCAGAAATCCGAGGCGGTGGCAAAGCGCAGCAACAGCCCCACCACGGCCATCAGGCCCCAGATCACCAGGTACTTGGGCCAGGCCTGGTTCACCCGCGCCATGCGCGCTTGCTCGGCCTCGTGAAGAGACACCAAATGCGCTGAAGCAATGCGCTGCGCATGACATTGGTGTGCCAAAGAAGATCGTGAAGAGAGTGACCAAAGAGGGGTGAGGTATACCGCCAAAGTACCGAATGTGGGTTTGGTGGAGAGGAAAAAGTGAAAGGCCGCATGTAGCGGCCTTTCCATTTGGTGCATCTTTCTGCTTGTTAGCGTCCAGAGCGCATTTCCCAATCGAGTAACGCAAATAATGTAGCACAATACTTAGCATCTAGTCAACAAATGAACATTGAGGTGTGCAATGAGAAAAATGCGCTATCGCCTGGCATTGGATTTGGGGTCGACTTCCTTGGGCTGGGCAATGGTACGGCTGGACAGCGCAAACGATCCTTGTGCAGTGGTCAAAGCCGGAGTGCGAATCTTCAGTGATGGTCGCAACCCGAAAGACGGTTCATCGTTGGCAGTTAGCCGTCGCGCGGCCCGCGCCATGCGCCGCCGGCGCGACCGATTGCTCAAGCGCAAAGCACGCATGATCAAGACATTAGTAGCCCATGGCTTTTTCCCTCAGGACGAAGCTGCTCGTCGTGACTTGGTGCAACTGGAACCGTTGACACTGCGCGCCAAGGGTTTGGACCAAGCCTTGAAGCCGTCGGAGTTTGCACGGGCCCTGTTCCACATCAACCAGCGTCGAGGCTTCAAGAGCAACCGCAAAACCGACAAAAAGCAAAACGACGGTAGCGCACTCAAACAAGCCATCGGCCAACTGCGCGAAGCCATGCAGGCCACTGGCTGCCGAACCGTGGGCGAGTGGCTGTATGCCCGTCACCAAAATGGTTTGCCCATCCGAGCGCGTTACCGCGAAAACCGCATCACACGCGACGGTGGCAAAACCAAGGTTGAAAAGAGCTACGACCTCTACATCGACCGGGCCATGATCGAGGCCGAGTTTGACGCCCTGTGGGCCAAGCAAGCTGAACTTAACCCCGTGCAATTCCACGAAACAGCTCGTGCCGAACTCAAGGACTGTTTGCTGCACCAGCGACCGCTCAAGCCGGTCAAACCGGGCCGCTGTACGCTCATGCCCGAAGAAGAACGCGCACCCCTGGCCTTGCCCAGTCAGCAGCGTTTTCGCATCTATCAGGAAGTCAACAACCTTCGCTTGGTCCGTGAAGGCTTGACCGAGGAGCCACTCACCACAGCGCAGCGCGACCAGATCACACAAGCGCTGGAGCTAAAACCAAAAGTCACCTTCGCCCAGATGAAGAAACTGCTGGGCTTCTCCTGCCAGTTCAACCTCGAAGACGACAAACGCACCGAACTCAAGGGCAACGCCAGCAGCAGCACGCTGAGCAAGAAGGAGCACTTTGGCGCCACTTGGGCGGGCATGGATGCGGCGCTGCAAGACCGTATCGTCATGCAGCTGCTCACCGAAGAAAACGAAGCCAAGTTGATTCAATGGTTACAAGACAACACGGGGGTGGACGAGATCACCGCCGAACGCATCGCCAACGCGGCACTGCCCGAAGGCTATGGCAGCTTGTCCGCCAAGGCGCTTGAAAAAATCCTTCCCGAGCTGCTCCGTGGCGTCATCACATTTGACAAAGCCGTGATCGCTGCAGGCTTTGAACATCACAGCCACATCAGCCATGCAAGCACTGGCGAGGTACTGCCCAATCTCCCCTATTACGGCGAGTACCTGCAGCGCCATGTTGGCTTTGGCAGTGGCAAACCCGAAGACCCGCCCGAAAAGCGCTTCGGCAAGATCGCCAACCCAACGGTTCACATCGGACTCAACCAGATCCGTGTGGTGGTCAACGTCCTGATTGCCCGCTATGGCCACCCCAGCGAAGTGATTGTGGAAGTCGCCCGCGATCTCAAGCAAAGCCAAGAGCAACGCAAGGAAGAGCAAAAACGCCAGACCGAGAACCAGCACCGCAACGAAAGCATGCGTGAGCAAATCGCGGGCCTGCTCAGCGTGAGCCCGGATCAAGTCAAAACCGCCGATCTGCAAAAAATGATCCTGTGGTGTGAACTCAATCGTGACAATGCCGCCGATCGCCGCTGCCCATACAGCGGCGTGCAAATCAGTGCGGCCATGCTGTTTTCTGACCAGGTGGAGATTGAACATATCTTGCCGTTTTCGCAAACACTCGACGACAGCCTGAACAATAAAACCGTGGCCATGCGTCAGGCCAACCGTATCAAGGGCAACCGCACGCCCTGGCAAGCCAAAGAGGACTTTGCGACCCAGGGCTGGTCCACCGCCGACATGCTCGCCCGGGCCGAGCTGATGCCCAAAAACAAACGCTATCGCTTTGGCGAAAACGGATACGACCAGTGGCTTCGTGAAGACAAGGGATTTTTGGCCAGGGCACTCAACGATACCCGCCACCTCAGCCGTGTGGCCAAGGAATACCTCGGCCTGATATGCCCGCAAGACACCCGCGCCATTCCAGGGCATATGACGAGCATGCTGCGCGCCAAATTTGGCTTAAATGACATCCTGGGTCTGGACGGAAAAAAGAACCGCAATGACCACCGCCACCACGCGGTCGATGCCTGCGTGATCGCCGTAACCGACCAAGGCATGCTGCAGCGGTTTGCCAGCGCCAGTGCCAGCGCACGCGAGCGGCAACTGAACAAACTGGTGGACATCATGCCCCTGCCCTGGGACAACTACCGTGAGCATGTCCAGCGTGCAATCAACAACATCTGGGTCAGCCACAAACCAGACCATGGGCACGAAGGTGCCATGCACAACGGCACCGCCTATGGTTTATTGGGAAGTGACCGGGTGCATTTTCGCAAACTGATTGATGGCCTGCGTGTACGCGAAGAAAGCACGCTCAAGGTCATTCCGTTCACAAGCGTTAAAGCAAGCGCCCGCCACGGCCTGCTGCCCGATGGACAGCCGCGCCCCTACAAAGGCTACAAAGGCGATAGCAATTACTGCATTGAAATTGTGCATAACGACAAAGGCATATGGGAAGGGGAGGTGATTTCCACCTTTGAGGCCTACCAGTTGGTGCGCCATTGTGGGGTCAAGCGTCTGCGTCACCCCACGCTCAGTTGCAGCGGCAAGCCGCTGGTCATGCGGTTAATGCGAAATGACTTTGTGCGTCTAATTGAAGATCACAAATTGCTCACTTTGAGGCTTTGCAAAATCAGCGGGAATGGTTCTCTCGCATTTGCCCTCATTTCTGAAGCTAACGTTGACGCACGAACGAGGACAAAGGAAATTTCATACATCTTCAAAACGGCTGGCACCCTCCAGAAGGCCAATGGTCGCCGCATCAGCATTTCCCCCATTGGTGAATTACGCGACCCTGGATTTCGCAGTTGAATCGATGCCCACGCAAGCTCGTCTACCAACCAATTAACTGATATCCGATATGTTGGGCCGCATTGTTGAAGTCTCTAACGACAAGCGCCACCTGTCGATGTACCGAGGCTTCATGCTTGTGCACAGCACCGGTGAAGACAGACAAGAAGTGGGTCGCGTTTTACTGGATGACATGAGCGCCCTGATTGCCAATGCCCACGGGCTAAGCTACACCAACAACCTGCTTGTGACGTTGGCCGAGCGGGGCGTGCCCATGGTGCTGTGCTCAGCAAACCACAGTGTGGTGGGAATGCTTTGGCCGACGGATGGTCACCACCAGCAAGCTCATCGCATGGAAGCCCAAATCGCCTGCAGCTTGCCCGTCCGAAAGCGCCTGTGGGCAGCCATCGTCAAATCCAAATTGCTCAACCAGGCCGCTGTGCTGGCCACAATCGGCGCCCCGGATGCACCGCTGCGCATGCTGGCACGGCATGTCAAAAGCGGGGACCAAGGCAACGCCGAAGCGCAGGGTGCCCGCAAATACTGGGGCTTACTCATGGGACCACAGTTTCGCCGAGACCAGCTAGCGGATGGCCCAAACGCCATGCTCAACTACGGCTACACAGTCTTACGCGCAGCCACTGCGCGGGCTGTCGTGGCTGCCGGTCTGCACCCCAGTCTGGGCCTTCACCACTGCCACGACAACAATGCCATGAGACTGGTGGACGACATGATGGAGCCTTTTCGGCCTGTCATCGACTGGACCGTGTGGCAGCTGCAAAGCCAGGGTCATGTCGTGGTCGACGCGGTCACCAAACGTGCGTTGGTGCAAAGCCTTTACCAAGACCTGATGAGCGATTCGGGCACAACACCCGTGCTGGTCGCTGTTCAAAAGCTGGCCACATCGCTGGCACAGGTGATGGTCGGTGAGCGCAATACGCTGGACCTACCTCACCCTGGCGTGCCTCAGCGGCACACAGAAATCGATTGCGAATGAGTCGCAGGTTCCAAACCTCACTCAGTGGCTACCGAATCATGTGGATGTTGGTGATGTTTGATTTGCCTGTGGTCACGGCCCCCGAAAGGTTGGCTGCCAACCAATTCAGAAACATTCTGCTAGACATGGGCTTTTTGCGTTGCCAGCTGAGTGTGTACATGCGCTTTTGCACCAGTCCGACACAGGTAGAAACTTATTGCCAGCGGGTGGAGGCTGCATTGCCCAACGGTGGGCAGGTTAGCATCATGCAACTAACCGACAAACAGTACGAACGGGTGATCAGTTTTAATGGCCGCGAGGCGCAACCGCCGAAAAAAACACCGGATCAGTTCGATCTTTTTGGATGAAAGCGCAGATTTTGAAGAGATTCAAAAACGCATTAACTTCTTGCAAAACAAGAGGTTAACGCGTTTCGAGTCTAGTCGATTGGGAAATGCGCTCTGACCGGAACGAACCGCTTGGGGCTTGTCTTGGCCGCGAGAGTCTAGTCGATTGGGAAATGCGCTCTGACCGGAACCCAGTCGCCGTTATGGGAACCCGCTGCGGGAGTCTAGTCGATTGGGAAATGCGCTCTGACCGGAACGGAGGTGCGGTGCGTGCGCACGGCGCTCGAAGTCTAGTCGATTGGGAAATGCGCTCTGACCGGAACTCAACGAGGCACCCTGCGCAGAGGGGTTCGAGTCTAGTCGATTGGGAAATGCGCTCTGACCGGAACGGAGCTGCCATGGTGGCGATCGAGCATGCGAGTCTAGTCGATTGGGAAATGCGCTCTGACCGGAACCTCATCGTGACCCCTGCGATCAGGGTATGAAGTCTAGTCGATTGGGAAATGCGCTCTGACCGGAACTGAGCGTGCGCTCATAACTGATCATGACCGAGTCTAGTCGATTGGGAAATGCGCTCTGACCGGAACGCAGGGCGGCCGGGCGTGATGCACGCGCGGAGTCTAGTCGATTGGGAAATGCGCTCTGAATCGCCCCGGGTTTCAAGGAGGCTCCACACTTTGAGAAGATGGAGCCATGAGCAAGAAATCAAACCGTTTTTCCCCTGAGGTGCGTGAACGCGCT
>Ga0255220_1000169_pt1 | contig 28377 bp, 25 predicted proteins | sample Miss_Colum_RepB__FD_188423 | JGI IMG/M metagenome (GOLD analysis project Ga0255220, IMG submission 188423) | Freshwater microbial communities from Mississippi River, Louisiana, United States - Miss_Colum_RepB_8d | ecosystem: Environmental > Aquatic > Freshwater > River | place: USA: Louisiana...
GCGGCTGGAAGACGCGCGCAACGACTTGGCCAAGGCGGGCAAGACAGGGAGCTGAATGTCGTGCAATCGCCTGAGCAGCCAGACAAACAAGAAGTGCAGGATAGGGTGCAGTATGCAGGACGATACCGGAGCGGCTGTCGAGGAGATCGACTAGGTGCTGCTGGGCAGGGAAACGCAGATGCGGCCAGCTGTCGCCAACGACATGGACCAAGCCACATCTCCATGATGAGGCAGGCCGTCATTCCGGCCCCTGTGGTGGTTGGGTGGCAGGGTGGGGAATACGGCTCTTTTGAAGACACCACCCAGGTGTCTCGGTACAACGCTTACGCCCGGGCCGAGGTCTGGTTCGAAAGAGAGATTGGGTGCGCCACGCTCCTGCGGCTGCCGTGGCACCGGAGCGCAATATCCTTGGGGTCGAATCGATCTCCGCCGATCAATCTGGTTTCCTCACGGACACCGGATACTCAAAGATGCGCTTTCGTGACACCCACTGGCTGAACACGCTGCGACAGAAGGCCGCCATTGATTTGGCCGGGGACCGCTGAGTGGTCAGAGGCGACTACCACATGCGGATGCAGAAGCTCGGTAGCTGGTTTGGCGCGAATGCCCGCGTCGCGTGTCCATCGGTCCTTGTCGCGAACGCTGGCCGGGTGCGATATGCCGCGGCAACGGAGAGAGGCGCCGGGGATTACTGTCGCCGTGGCGCCGGCTCCTTGTGACACTCGGATTCGCGCCGTGAGGCATGTGATCAGCCGCCGGCCAGTTTGACCTTGTAGCCCTGCGCTTCCAGCAGAGACAGCAGCAGTGGGCGGTGATCTCCCTGAATCTCGATCACGCCATCCTTGACTGTACCGCCCGTGCCGCACCTGTTCTTCAACTGCCTGGCCAGCACCAGCAAGGCGTCGTCCTGCAGGGGCAGACCGTCGATGAGCGTCACGCCCTTGCCACCCCGTCCCTTGGTCTCTCGCCGCAGCCGCACGATGCCATCGCCCGTCGGGCGCGCTGCCTGTGCAAGGCGCTTGCATTCACAAGCCGCCACTGGGCGGCTGCAGTCGGGGCAGAGACGCCCCGCGTCAGTGGAGTAAACCAGGGAAGAGTTGCGCGCCATGGATTCAGGCTTTGTAGAGCGGCGGGATGATGTAGTCCTGGTCCTTGCTGTCGCGCGTCAGCTTTTGTCGATGAGCTGTGCGCAGTTCGGTGATCAGTTGTCGCAGGCGCTGGATGTCGGCGTCGATTGCCAGTGCAGTGCCTCCCTGTCCGTAGAGAGCCTGCTGCAGACGCAGGCATATCTCGCGAATTTCCGCATTTCCCGTCCGCATCGCCACGGCATCGAGAGTGTGCAGATCGGCGTCGGCGAAGTACTGACGGCCCCAGCCAATCAGCGCCAGGCGCAGAGCAGGCAGGTTGTTCGCGGAGCAACTGCCGATGAAGTCCTTGAAGGCCTTGCTTTCCGCTGCAGGCGCAATGCTCTGCCCATACATCGGTGCTGCCACGGGATAGACCTTGACGGGAACCGGGCGTGCCGCCCGCGGCTTGAAGCGCACGAAGCCCAGCGCAAGGATCAGTGCCGTCAGGGCCGCCGCCAGACTCAGTATCCACAGCGGGGTCGTGGGCGAGCTGACCAGGGCCTGCTGCTCAGCCTGCGCTGCAGCTTCCGAGGCGCTGAAGGTCTCGCGTGTCGGCTCCTCCATGTCGGCATTGGACAGCAGCAGGGCCTCCGATGTACTGCCGGAGCGAGCGCCTCCCACGCTGATAGCGCTGTCTGCCAGGGTCGCGTACTTGATCTCGCCGGTATCGATGTCATACCAGGGAATGCTGACACCCGGCACGCGCACCGTTCCCGGGGCAGTCATCAGGAACGAGGTCGATTCGGTGCGCTTTCCCACAATGCTGCCATCCACGAAAGTGCGGTCTATGGAGGCAGGCTCGGGATAGGTATTGACCCCGGTGATCTGGGGTGCTTCCAGTGGTGGCAGTGCGGCGCCGTCCAGGCCCTGTGCCTCGATCTCGATGACGCGATAGACAGAGTCGCCAACCCGCACATTCGTGAAATCATTGTCCCAGCGCTCCCGCACGGTGAGCTCCGATGCCGGCAGCCAGAGTGCATCGGCGGGATAGCTGGCAGGCTTTTCGGTGACATTGATGGTGTGGCCTTCCGCGTAGGAGGTCACTGTACGGGTGTTCAAGTTGCGGAAGACGTAATTGCTGGAGCTGTCTGTCACTTCGCCGCGGAACATGATGTCCGGAATCTCCAGCGTGCCGCTGCGCTGCGGGAATATGGCGTACTGCTTCTCATAGACGCCATAGCGCATGCCATCCACCAGGGTCTCGTATTGATTCGGCGTACCTATGGTCTGCACGACGGCGTCCGGCAGTTCGAGCTCCGTGAATATCGGGTTGCGAATGCCGCTGATGGTGTAATAAAGGCGAATCGAGAAGAGCAGCTGCTCCTGCACGTAGACGCTCTCCTTGCTGACCACCGCCTCCATGAACAGCTCCTGCCCGGCCAGACCGGTGGCCGAGCGGGGCTCGACCTGAATGGTCAGTGCAGGCGTGGTCTCGCCGGCAACCACCAGCGAGGGAATGGTGACTTCCCCCTCGTTCAGCGGAAACAGCGTCAGGTGATAGTCGATCCGGGCGTTCATGCTGTTGTTGACGCTGCTGATCTGACTGGAAGTGCGGGTGGAGATTACCTGGAAGCCGGCTTCCAGCGGGCTCAGGTCCATGTCCACGCCGCCTGACTGGCCTTCCACGCGGATGGTCAGAATGACCGTCTCGCCGCGCACGATTTCCGTGCGATCCAGCGTGGCGGTCACTGGTTGCGCCTGCAACAGCGTGGAGAACATGCAGAAAAGGGCGGCCAGAAGGCCGGTGCGCAGCGTTACCATATTTGCCCGTCCGTCTGTGTTGTCGAGCGGTTGTCCAGTTGACGGCGGCGGTACTCGAACTGGAACTTGCGCTGCATCAGTTCACCCGGATCATCGTCGATGCGGCGCAGCCACTGTTCCAACGACTCCTGGCTTTCCGTCTCGGCATTGCTTTGATTCGGCTGCTCGCCAGGCTCCTGCTCTTCCTGCTGCTCTTCGTCCGAATTCTGTTGCTGTTCAGTCTGTTCCTGCTCTTCCTGTTCCTCGCCTTCCTGCTGCTCGTCCTGTTGCTGCTGGTCCTGTTCCTGTTCGGTCTCTTCGCCTTCCTGCTGCTCTTCCTGCTGTTCCTCGTTCTGATCCTGCGGCGAAGTCATGTCGTCGCTGGATTCCTCGTTCTGTTCGTTCTGCTGCTGTTCCAGCAGTGCCGCCACGATCTCGCGGTTGTGGATGGCGTCGGCATGTTCCGGATCCAGTGCGATGGCGATGTCATAGGCGCTGATCGCAGCCTCGAAATTCTGCGTCATCGCATAGGCATTGCCCAGGTTGTAGTGATTGTCGGGGTTGGTGCCCGGGTCGAGGCTGTAGGCTTGCACAGCTCCGGCAAAATCTCCGGCACGGTAGGCTGCCGTGCCTCTCCATTCGGGAGATTGGAAAAGAGCCGCCGCGCCCACGACATCTTCCTGCGCGAAGGCTTCCGCACCTTGCTGGTCACGGGTTTTCCACAGATCAGTCCACTCGGCTGCATGAGCCTGTTGCGAGGGAGTGAAGAGGGCGCCCGTCGCTGTCAATGCCAGAGCAATGCCGAGCAGCCAGCCGCGGCGAAAGGCCATTGCTCCCAGCGGAAGAATGAACAACAGCAGCCAGGGGCCGGCTTCGAACCAGATGTCGAAGTTTTCTTCCACGGCACTGAGTTCGTCTTCGTCCAGGAAGCCATTGTCTTCCAGCAGGTAGTCCAGGTCCCGTCCGGTGAGGTCGAGATCGGCATAGCGTCCGCCGGTTCGCTCCGCCAGATCCTGCAGGCTGGCGCGATCAAGTCGGGCCACCACGATCTGCCCGTTGGCGTCGCGCAGGAAGTCGCCGCCGGCGGCAGGAATGGTGGCACCGGTTTCGGTACCCACACCCAGGATCAACAGGCGATAGCCGCTCTGGGACAGCATCAGTGCGAGGTCGGCGTGATCGCGGCGCTCGACACCGTCGGTCACCAGAAGAATGGTGCCGGACGCAGCACCTGCATCGGCAAAAAGTTGTCTCGCCTGCTCAATGGCGGCCACCGTGTTGCTGCCGAAGGCGGGCATCATGTTCGGATTGATCGAGGGCACCAGGGCGCGGATGGTGATGGAGTCTTCCGTCAGAGGAGTGACCACATGGGCATCGCCAGCATACACGATCAGGGCGGTCTGACCTTCCACGCGCCGATCGAGCACATCGAGGAGTTTGCGCTTGCTGATGGTCTGGCGATTGGGTTCGTAGTCCGTGGCGTACATGGACAGCGACTGGTCATAAACGATGATCATGGCATCCTGGCGTGCCTGCACCGGCTGGGGGATCTTTTCCCAGACCGGGCCCGCCAGAGCCAGTATCGACAGCACCCAGACAGCCAGAAGCAGCAACAGGGGACTGCGCTCGGCGGCGCTCTTGGTGCTGTCCAGCAAATAGGGCAGCAAGTCCTTGTCGATGGCGCGGTCCCAGGCGCTGGCACTTTCATTCAGGCGCCAGAGCCAGGCCACGAAAAGCAGAGCTGGAATCAAGGCCAGCAGCCACAGTGGTCGCAGGAAGTGGAACTCGCTGAGGAAGAGCGCAAGTTGACCGGTATCTGGCATCACTGGCCTCCCGATGAGGTTTGCGCTACGGCGCTGCTGGACGACGTCGCGGCAGGCCGACTGAAGAGGGTAGCCCAGGGAAAGCTCAGGATCGCCAGCAGGAAGCTGAGCAGCACCGCCAGCCCGAGCGGCCAGTAGAACAGGACATTGATGGGGCGGAAAGTCTGCTGATCCTGCTCGATGGCTTCCAGGGTGTCGAGCTCGGCATAGATGTCGATCAGGTCCTGCACATCGCGCGCGCGGAAATAGCGCCCACCGGTGGACTCGGCAATCTGTGTCAGGTTTTCTTCATCCAGTTCAGCGGACGGGTTGATGGCCCGCGCACCCTGGAAGGAACGTTGCACCAGGTTGTCTGCTCCCATGCCGATCGTGTAGATCCTGATGTTCTCGGTCTGGGCCAGCTGGCCCGCCTGCAGAGGTGTCACAGCGCCCGCATTGTTCACACCGTCGGTGAGCATGATCATCACCCGGCTGTCGGCTGGGCGTTCGCGCAGATGTTTCACACCCAGCCCGATGGCGTCGCCGATGGCCGTGGCAGATTCCTCGATCATGCCGATCTCAAGTTCCGCGATCAGCTTGGCCACTGTGCTGCGATCGAAAGTGAGGGGGGTCTGGATGTAGGCGTGTGCGGCGAACAGGATCAAGCCGAGGCGATCGCCCTCGCGCCGCTCGGCGAAGTCGCTGACCACAGCCTTCATGACTTCGAAGCGGGAGAGCTGGGCGTTGTTCAGCACCATGTCACGCGCTTCCATGCTGCCCGAAATGTCCACTACCAGCATCAGATCACGGCCGGTGGAAGGCAGCTCGATGGGTTCTCCCACCCATTGCGGCCGGGTAGCTGCCACCACCAGCGCGATCCAGATGAGCGTCAGCAGGATCAGCTTGACCAGCCGATTGGTGTCGGAGCGGACCGAGTCTCCCTGCAGTTGAGACATGCGCTGGAAGAAAGGAACAAACAACGCCGCATCCTGGCGCGCAGCCCGCCCGAAAAGGCGGTACACCAGCAGCGGGAGAGGGAGTGCCATCAGGGCCCAGGGCCAGGTGAACTCAAGCATGATCTGACACCTGCGTCTTGGATGACGCATCCTTGGGGAGATTGTCCGGAATGATTCTAGCCAAATAGAGGCTGCTGATCCATTGATGAGCCATGTTGTACAGGCGGTCGGGGTCGACCTCCCATTGCCTGGCAAACCGGCCCTCGGTCAGTGTCTTTGCCAGTGAGTCATCGAGCAGCGAGGCATCGCCATGCTCGCGCAGGAAGCCGGTCCAGGCGGCTCCCCCAAGACTGGCGAAATTCTCGTGCGGGAAATTCTTCATGGCAACACGACGCAACACGGCGTTGACTTCGCTCACGAAGATCAGATTCAGCGCGGCGATTTCCTCGGCAGAGCGATCAGCGCACTGCTGACGCAGGGCTGCCAGTTGCTTCTCGAGCTCGGCGATGGCGAAGCGCCGTGCCCTTGTCAGTTTCCATCCGGCGTAATAGCGACGCGCGGCCCAGAATGTGGCAGCGCACAGCAGAAAGAACAGGAACCACCAGCCTGGAGCGGGCGGCCAGAAACCTACCGGTTCCGGAAGGTGAATATCGGCCAGCTGGCTCAGAGGGTTTGCACTGTCCATTGTCGGATCTGCTCAACTACGTACTGGTTGGTTCGGATTTTCAGATAGGGGATCTGCAGACGGGTGAATTCGCCCTGCAGGGCATCCATCCGATTCTGGAAGAGTGTGTGGTAGTCGCGACGGGCTGTCTGGCTATAGGAGTTCAGCGTCCCCTTGCGCATGCCATCCGTGATTGTGTAGTACCCGGGCAATGGCAGATTCTCCTCCAGTGCATCATAAATGAGGCAGCACACGACGTTGTTGTGACGCGACAGCTGATTGAGGTACTGCAGGGCAGTCTCGTCCAAGGTGCTGAAATCGCTCAGGATGTAAAGAGTGCTGCCGGGTTTGGCAATGCGCCGGATGTCTGCCAGAGCCTTGCTCAGGCCGGCTGGCACGGTGCCCGACTGTGCCGCAGCGAGACGCGCTTGCTTGTCGGCCAGCTTCGCGTTGTAAGTCTGCAGCTGGTTCAGAAGATGCAGCGCAGAGCGTCTGCTGCGCTTGGGGCGGACCAGCGACTGCTCAGTGTCGGAGAATACGAGGCCGCCCACGCGATCGCCATTATCGATGGCCATCCAGCAGAAAATCGCCGCCGCTTGAGCTGCAATCACCGATTTGAAAGCCACCTGGGAGCCAAAGAACATGTTGCTGGACTGATCGATGGCGATGATCACCGGTCGCTCGCGCTCTTCCCGGAACACCTTGGTGAAAGGTGTGCCGGTACGCGCGGTGACCCGCCAGTCGATGGTGCGGATGTCGTCGCCCTGCTGATAGGGACGAAATTCCTCGAAGTCGATGCCGCGGCCGCGCATCTTCGACATGTGCAGACCGGAAATGCCGGCGATCGAACGCGTGTAAGGCACATATTCCACGATCTTGGCCGCGTGACGCTGGATAAGCAGCTGCTGCAGGCTGATGACTGCGCCTCGGCTCTGATAGAGCGCCTGCTGTTGATCACTCTGCATGGCAATGGACATGGTGATGACTGACTCGGTGCATGACACTCAAGGTGCCTTCTTGTTGATGTTCTCTGCGAGAGACGCTTCTCAAGCCGCAGGAACCCGCTCGAGGATCGTTGTCAGTACCTTGTCAGGGGTGATGCCGCTGGCTTCTGCTTCGAAGCTCAAAAGCACACGGTGGCGCAGGACGTCGAAGAAGACAGCCTGGATGTCATCGGGGCTTACAAAATCCTTGCCCAGAATCCAGGCGTGCGCACGGGCGCAGCGATCCAGAGAGATCGTGCCTCGGGGAGAGGCGCCGAATTCGAGCCAGGTCGCCAGATCCTCGCCGTAAAGCTCCGGATGTCGCGTGGCCATGATGAGTTGAATGATGTACTCCTCGACAGCCGGGGCCATGTGCATCGCCAGGATCTCCTGACGGGCGGCGAACAGATCGGCCTGACTGATGATGCTGGGTGCGGCGGGGGCCTTGTTCTGGGCTTCGTTGCGCACGAGCTGGAGAATGCGGCGTTCAGCTTCGGTGGACGGATAGCCGATGGACACATGCATCAGGAAGCGGTCGAGCTGCGCTTCCGGCAGAGGGTAGGTGCCTTCCTGTTCGATCGGGTTCTGTGTGGCCATGACGAGGAACAGCGGCGGCAATTGGAAGGACTCGCGCCCCACGCTCACCTGATGCTCGGCCATCGCTTCGAGAAGCGCCGACTGGACCTTCGCTGGTGCGCGATTGATTTCGTCGGCAAGAACAAGGTTGTGGAAAATCGGGCCGGGCTGGAACCGAAAGGAGCCATCTTCAGGTCGGAAGATCTCTGTGCCGGTGATATCGCTGGGAAGCAGGTCAGGGGTGAACTGGATGCGGTGGAAGTCGCCTTCGATTGCTCTGGACAAGTCCTTGATTGCCTTGGTTTTCGCTAGCCCGGGGGCGCCCTCGACCAGTAGGTGTCCATCAGCCAGAAGCGCGATCAGCAGTCGGTCAACCAGTCGCTCCTGCCCGATGATCTGCTGCGAAAGCCAGTCCCTGAGTTCTGTAACAATAGCGTGATGACTCATATTTTTTCTCTGTTTCTTTTTAGTTAAATGCTTGATCTGGTTGGGCGAAAGTCAGGGATTGTAACCGTTTTGCCTGTGAAGTCTAGGGACGATTGGACGCAAGTTTGTGGCGGTTTGTGCGCCGCGTCAACGAGCGTTTGCATGCGCAGACTAGCAGTGCCTGATCGCCTATAATGCGGCCGACTTTACATGTGTATGGCTGGCGCTGGTGCCGGCTTGCCGACAGGAAATCATGCGGAAGCTGACCATCGACATTTCCCTGCCAGCCGAACGTTACGAGGCCTTGTATACCGGCGTCGTGAAGGATGTGCAGGCCGTCTCCCGAGAAGGTGTCCGAGTCCGCTTTCCCGGCATGATCCTGCAAAAATTCCTGCAGCACGATGGTGTGCACGGAACCTTTGTCATCGAATTCGATGACGCCAACAAATTCAGAGCGATCACCAAAATTGTATAGCCTTCTGCGCCCCTTGCTGTTCACGCTGCCTGCCGAGACCTCCCATACCCTCACGCTGCCGCTGCTCGACCTGGCAGCTGGCACAGGGCTGATTCGACTGCTGGCCTCACAGCCATCACACGCCACTGCGCGCGAGGTGATGGGCCTGCCATTCCCCAATGCCGTGGGGCTTGCGGCGGGTCTGGACAAGAACGCCGATCACATCGACGCCCTGTCAGCACTGGGCTTCGGCTTCATCGAGGTGGGCACTCTGACGCCCAGGCCGCAGCCTGGCAATCCGCGTCCACGGCTGTTCCGTCTCGCGCCCGAGCGCGCCATCATCAATCGCATGGGATTCAACAACAAGGGCATCGATCATGCCATGGGGGCCATCGCGCGCAGTCGCTTCCGCGGCATTCTGGGCATCAATATTGGCAAGAACTTCGACACGCCGGTGGAGAAGGCCGCGAACGATTACCTGATCTGCATGCGCAAGTGCTATGCGGCCGCAAGCTACATCGTTGTCAATCTGTCCTCGCCCAACACCCCCGGTTTGCGCAGTCTGCAGTTCGGTGACGAGCTGCAGCGACTGCTGGGTGTGCTCAAGGCAGAGCAGGCGGTGCTGGCCGTGCAGCATGCTCGCAAGGTGCCACTTGTCGTCAAGATCGCACCGGATCTTTCCGATGACGAGATCAGGCTGATTGCAGGTGCTCTGCGCGACAACGATGTAGAAGGTGTGATAGCGACCAACACCACGCTGGATCGCACTCAAGTGCAGAGCAGCATCCACAAGGATCAGGCCGGGGGATTGAGTGGTGCTCCACTGGTCGACAAGTCCACCCATGTGATACGTGTGTTGCACGAGGCCCTTGGTAGATCCATTCCCATAATCGGTGTTGGCGGAATTCTCAGTGGTGATGACGCTGCGGCGAAGATTGCTGCAGGTGCCAGTCTGGTGCAGCTCTACACGGGATTCATCTATCGTGGGCCGGCGTTGATTGCAGAGGCGCTCGATGCCATAGAGTCAATGCCATGAAAGTCAGGGTGTTGCTCTTTACGACCTCTGGATGTCATCTGTGCGAGAAGGCCGAAGCCATGATGTCTGGAGTGCTGTTGCACGCTAATCGAGTTCGCATTGAGACCGGCTATGCCCCGCTTGAGATTCACCTTGTGGAAATATCTGAGGAGCCTGCGCTTGTCGAGCATTATGGGTCAAAGATTCCAGTGATCATGCTGGAAGAGAGTGCGCAAGAGCTCGCCTGGCCATTCGATCAAGGGCGTTTGTTCAGTTTCCTGAGCGGCATGCAGATCTGATTGCAGATGCCTGCATTCAAGGCAATGAGAACAGCCTGCGTGCGTTAAGCGTCGTCTGACGTGCCACCAGGTCCGGCGACTTCTTCATGGCCTCTGCTGCTACGCGCAGAACCTCTGGCAGCATGGCGGGCTCATTGCGCCGACTTTTCGGACGAGGGCGCAGCGTGCGAGGTAACAGATAGGGCGCATCGGTTTCCAGCAGCAAGCGATCCAGTGGAATATCGTGCAGGAATTCAAGCATGTGCGCCCCGCGCCGCTCGTCGCAGATCCATCCGGTGATGCCGATGTGCATGTCCAGATCGAGATAGTCGTACAGTTCGTGTCGTTCCCCTGTGAAGCAGTGCACTACACCTCCCGCATCAAGGGAGTCGCGCTGATTCTTCAGGATAGGCAGAAAGCGTGCGTGCGCATCCCTTTGATGCAGGAACACGGGCTTGCCAAGACGAGCGGCGAGTTCGAGATGTTGCTCGAACACGCTTTCCTGTATCGCACGTGGCGAGAAGTCGCGATTGAAGTCCAGACCCGTCTCGCCCACCGCCTTGACAGCGGCTTGTGCGGCGAGACTCGCAATCTCTGCGAACGCGTGCGCGTCGCAATGCTGTGCTTCGTGAGGATGAACGCCGGAGGTGGCAGAAAGCAGGACAGGGAATCGTGTGGCCAGATCGAGCGCTTTCAGCGAGGAGGCAGCACTGGTGCCGGTGACCAGCAAGTGCACGATTCCAGCGGCGCGAGCGCGTTCCAGCACCGCAGTGAAATCGGTATCAAAGGATTCGTGTCCCAGATTCGCACCGATATCAATTAGTGGCGCAGCGCCGGACTTAGGCATGGCCGACGACTCCACACTGTTGCGATGCCCCGCGAATGCATTCTCGGTGACTGCTTTGGAGCTCCCTGGCGCCGATGTTCAACTCCTTGAGCTCCCTCCAGTCAAAGGCGTCCAATTTCGAGCGCAGTCCGCTGGTTAAATACGGGTCAATGTTGGTGGAATTGGGAAAGCACTCCTGCAGAAATTGGCCCATCTTCGCTCGTGTCTCGACCAGCAATGATATGGCGTGCTGCAGGCAAGTAGCATTGCGTCCCCCGGATAACTCCGCGTAATGCACAAGCTTGATCAGTTTCACATTGAGCACCGGGTTCTTGGCGATCATGCCAGTGCTATTGGAAGACTCAAAATTCGGGTCCTGCAATTGCGCCAGCAGATTCAGCACCACCACTTTGCTGGACGGTACCTTGCGAGCATTCATCTGTTGCGGTTTGCCGAGGAAGTATCCTTGAAATAGCTTCAATCCAAGGCCTTTGCAGAAGTGGAATATTTCACGCGTTGCCACTTTCTCTGCCAACAGCGTCACATTGAAAGGCTTGAGAAGTTCGACGTGGCGCTTTATCTGCGGTTCATCGAAGGCAATAACATCGTTATTGATGATGTCCGCGATGTTCAGAGCAGTGTTCCATTGGCTGTCATAGACGAACTCGTCGAGTGCGACTTTGTAGCCGAACTCTTTTAGTGCCTTGAGTTTGCGATTGAGTTTCTCCTCCACTTCGAGTGCTCTCAGGACCTCGATCACGAAACGCTTTTTGTCGAACGGCGCTGCCTGAAATTGAGCTGGTATGTGAAGTTGATGCAGCCAGGGTGGCTCTGCACTACCTCGCCCATATCCATTTCTGAGAGATGCCTGTGATGTCGCGGATTCTCCTGCGCAGACAGGCCATCGAGCCAGACTTATGTGCTGTTCTGTCATGACTTCTCGCGATTGCATGCTGGACTGGCCGCATTGTAGAGGAACAAGCTGTTTTTGACAGGGTCTTCGACGAATTTCCAATCAGAGGTGTTGTAGACCGCATGCGGGTGCTTCGCCATAATAGCGCGCCATGCGTGATGCAGGGCCATTCCCGTGCCAGCCACAAAACTTTCGCGAAGGTAACTGAAGTGAGTATTTCCAAGGCAAAGAAGGAGCTCAACTGGGCCGAACTGGGGTTTCAATATCGTCAGACCGACTTCCGGTTCAGTGCAACGTACAGTGATGGAGCCTGGTCGACAGGCGAGCTGCTGGAGTCTCCTCTGATTGCCGTGCATGAAGGCGCGCCAGCCCTGCATTATGCCCAGCAGTGCTTCGAGGGAATGAAGGCGCAGACAGCGCCCGATGGCCGTGTATTGCTGTTCCGCCCGGAGCTTAACAGCGAGCGCATGAACCAGACCGCCGAGCGGCTGCTGATGCCGCAGGTCCCGCTCGAGTTGTTCCTGCGTGGCGTGGAAAAGGCTGTACGTGCCAATTATGCGTGGATTCCGCCATATGGCTCCGGCGCGTCGCTGTATATCCGGCCCATGCTGATTGGCGTTGGAGAAAACCTGGGGCTGCGTCCCGCCAAGACCTTCGAGTTTCGCGTCTTCGTGTCTCCAGTCGGGCCATACTACAAGAGCGCCGGGCTCGCAGTGATCTCGCTGGCTGTGTCGGAGTTCGATCGTGCCGCACCGGCAGGCACGGGCGCCTTCAAGGCGGGGGCGAACTATGCCGGTGGCCTGCTGGCGACACGCCATGCTCAGGCACTTGGCGCCAATGAGGCTCTCTATCTCGATTCGAAGACGCGCACCTATATAGATGAAGCAGGTTCCGCGAACATTGTCGTGGCCATGAAGGGCAATCGTCTGGTCTCGCCAAAGTCCAACGCGATCCTGCCCAGCGTCACCCGTCGCTCGGTGATGACCCTCGCCGAAGAGCAGATGAAGATGCAGGTGGAGAATCGTCCCATCGATTTGCGTGCCGAGCTGGTTGACTTCGAAGAGGTGGCAGCCTGTGGCACGGCTGCCGTGCTCTCGCCAGTGGGGAAAATCTGGGTCAACGGCGAATGGCATGCGTTCTATGGCAGCGGCGAGAAGGTGGGTCCCGTCATGCAGAATCTCTACGATCTGCTGGTGGGAATCCAGCGCGGCGAGCTCGCCGATGTTCATGGCTGGACGCGTGAAGTGTGCATCGACTAGTCACTGCAACGGCGGATTTCAGGCAATGGCTGGCCTTAAATCCGCTCAGCTTGCCGTCGCAAACCGGCAAACTAAGGCTTGACCCTCACGCAGCCACCCCTTATATATGTCGCCTTCTTTGAAACCCGGCAGCTCAAAATATGCGCAGTGCGGGCCCAGTCCACCCCCCGCGCAGTCATCAGGAACCGTTACAAGCAATGAGCAAATCGTTGGTGATAGTGGAATCGCCTGCCAAGGCCAAGACCATCAACAAGTATCTTGGCAAGGAATTCGTCGTCAAATCGAGTGTGGGGCATATCCGGGATCTGCCATCTGGTGGCAGCAGTCAGGCAGTGGACACGAAGGAGCGGGCCAAGGCCGCTGCGGCGACACGCAAACTCAGTGCGGACGACAAGGCGCTGCACAAGCAGGCCAAGGCACGCGAGCAACTGGTGGCGCGAATGGGCGTTGACCCTGAGCGCAACTGGGCAGCGAAGTACGAGATTCTTCCTGGCAAGGAAAAGGTCGTTGCCGATCTGCGCAAGCTGGCCAAGAATGCCGACGTCATCTACCTCGCAACCGACTTGGATCGTGAAGGGGAAGCCATTGCCTGGCATCTGAAGGAGTCCATTGGAGGCGACGCCTCGCGCTACAAGCGGGTGGTATTCAACGAGATCACCAAGAAAGCCATCAACGAAGCGTTCTCGCACCCCGGCGAACTCGACATGAAATACGTGCAGGCCCAGCAGGCTCGCCGCTTCCTCGATCGCGTGGTGGGTTTCATGGTGTCGCCGCTGCTGTGGGCGAAAGTCGCGCGTGGCCTGTCGGCCGGGCGTGTACAGTCCGTCGCCGTGCGGCTTATCGTCGAGCGGGAGCGGGAGATCCGTGCGTTTGTTCCCGAAGAGTACTGGGAGATCTTTGCGGATGTGCAGACGGCCAAACGCGAGGCACTGCGCTTTGCTGTGACAAAGCAGCTCGACGAGTCGTTCCGTCCCGTCAGCAAGGCCCAGACCGATGCCGCGCTGCAACAGCTGCACAAGGCGTCCTACGTCGTCTCGCGGCGTGAAGACAAGCCCACGTCCTCCAAGCCGAAAGCCCCACTGATCACGTCCACGCTGCAGCAGGCCGCCAGCACGCGACTTGGTTTCGGCGTGAAGAAGACCATGACTCTGGCCCAGCGTCTGTATGAGGCCGGTTACATCACCTATATGCGTACCGACTCGACGCACCTGAGCGACGATGCGCTCAGTATGTGCCGTGACTACATCAAGAAGCAGTTCGGACCGCGTTATTTGCCCGAGCAGCCGGTACGCTACAGCGCGCGGGAAGGGGCGCAGGAAGCGCACGAGGCCATTCGTCCCACGGACGTGAACACGTCAAGCAACGACCTGCAGAACATGGAGCGCGACGCCGAGCGTCTATATGCATTGATCTGGCAGCATTTCATTGCTTCGCAAATGCCGCCAGCGCAATACCTCAGCAGTCTCGTGGCGGTGACCGCTGGCGAATTCGAGCTGCGCACCAAGGGGCGCATCATGCAGTTCGACGGGTATCAGCGTGTGCTCGCCACCAAGGAAGAAGATGTCGTGCTGCCGGCTGTTCAGGTGGGAGACATCCTGAGCCTGCAGTCACTTGACCCCCAGCAGTTCTTCACTAAGCCTGCAGCGCGCTACACCGAGGCCAGTCTGGTGAAAGAGCTGGAGAAGCGCGGTATCGGCCGTCCTTCCACCTATGCCGCCATCATCTCCACCATTCAGGAAAGGGGCTATGTGAAGGTGGAAAGCAGGCGCTTCTACGCCCAGAAAATGGGCGACATCGTTGCCGAGCGATTGCTGGAAAGCTTCACGGAGCTGATGGACTACGACTTCACGGCCAAGATGGAGGACGATCTGGATCAGGTTGCCACTGGTTCCCTGGACTGGAAGCAGGTGCTCAACTCCTTCTACAGGGATTTCAAGCAGCAGCTGGAAGTTGCCTCGTCAGATGAAGCCTGCGGCATGCGCAGCAACAAGCCGACAGACACCGACATTCCTTGTCCCAAGTGCAATCGCCCGATGCAGATACGCACTGCCTCCACTGGCGTGTTCCTCGGCTGTTCCGGCTATGCGCTGCCGCCCAAGGAGCGCTGCAAGTCCACCATCAATCTGACACCGGGCGAGGAAGCCATCAGCACGGACAATGCCGAGGAAGCTGAAGCGGCCGAGAACGAGCTGCTGCGCCACCGCAAGCGCTGCCCGAAATGCAATGCCGCTATGGACAGCTACCTGATCGACGAGAACCGCAAGCTTCATATCTGTGGCAACAACCCGGATTGTTCCGGCTTCCTGGTGGAAGACGGCGGCTTCAAGATTCGCGGTTATGAAGGGCCGGTGATCGACTGTGACAAATGCGGTTCCCAGATGCAGCTCAAGTCAGGTCGCTTCGGCAGATATTTCGGTTGCACCAACCAAGCCTGCAAGAACACTCGCAAACTTCTGCGCAGTGGACAGGCCGCCCCGCCCAAGGTGGCGCCGGTAGTCATGTCCGAATTGCGCTGCGAAAAGGTGGATGACCATTACGTGCTGCGCGACGGAGCTGCGGGCCTGTTCCTCGCTGCAAGCAAGTTCCCGAAGAATCGAGAAACCCGTGCGCCGCTGGTGGCTGAATTGCTGCCGCATCGTGATGCCCTGGACGAGAAGTACCACTATCTGCTTTCGGCGCCAGTGAAGGACCCGCAAGGCAACATGGCGGTGATCCGCTACAGCCGCAAGACGGTGGAGCAGTACGTGCAGTCGGAGATCGCCGGCAAACCCTCGGGCTGGAAGGCCTTCTACCGGCAGGGTCGCTGGGTCGAGGAGTAGGGCACAGGCAGCGCGTCTGCGCGCTGCCTGGTTGCAGGTTCAGGCATTGAGGCAGCGGCGGATGATGCCCACGCTGATGCCTTCGATCATGAATTGCCGTTCTCGCAAATCCACTTCAATAGGTGAAAAATCTTCATTCTCTGCAATGAGTTGCAGAGAGAACTTGCTGTTTCCTCTCAGCAGTCTTTTCACCGTGACCTCGTCGTCGATGCGTGCCACGACGATGTCTCCGTCACGTGCCTGTTCCGTCTTGTGCACGGCCAGCAGGTCTCCATCGTGAATGCCGATGTTGATCATGCTGTCTCCTTTCACCGTGAGCAGGAAATCCGCCCGGGGCGAGAAGAAGTCCGGCGGGATCGTGCAGTAGCTCTCGATGCTTTCCACCGCCAGGATGGGGCTGCCTGCCGCTACCCGGCCCACGATGGGCAAACCGTTCTGCTCCTGAGTGGTCAGGCGGATTCCGCGTGAGGTGCCGGGCAGCATCTCGATGGCCTGCTTGCGCTCGAGTGCGCGCAAATGCTCCTCCGCTGCATTGGGCGATTTGAAGCCCATCTTGCGGGCGATTTCCGAACGGGTGGGCGGGTAACCCGTTTCCTGCTGATAGTCCCGGATGAACGCCAGAATTTCAGCCTGGCGCGGCGTGAGCTTGATCATGGCAGTGGCACCTGTGATGAGCGGATGTGCTGTAATTATATACAGCATTCGATGGATCACAAGTGCTTTGCCGCTCCAGGAGGAATTTGTGATAATCGGGCGGCTTGTTTTCCACGCCCCGATTGTTCGCCCATCGCCCACTTTTCCTTTGCTTAGCGCCGGCCCCGGAGGCCTGTCCTTGTGATGACAAAACCACCTGTGCTTGTTGATCCCGGAGTGCTGATGCTCGATCTGGTCGGGTTGGAACTCACGCCGGAGGAACGCGAGCTGCTGCGCGACCCGCAGGTCGGTGGCGTGATCCTCTTTGCACGCAATGTGGCGAACCCAACGCAGGTTCGCGCACTGAACGAGGCCATCCGGGCCTGCAATCCGGCGCTTTTGATCGCCGTGGATCAAGAGGGCGGTCGCGTCCAGCGACTGCGTGAGGGCTATACCCGCCTGCCGCCGATGCGGGTGTTTGCCGGGCAGTGGGAACGCGACCGTGCGCTGGCCGAAAGCCGCGCGCACGAATGTGGCTGGCTGATGGCGGCCGAAATGCTCAGCGCCGGCTTCGACTTCAGCTTTGCCCCCGTGCTCGATCTGGATGCCGGTGTCAGTGCCGTGATCGGGGATCGCGCGTTCGGCGGTACCCCGGAGCAGGTGGCGGGACTGGCCGGCGCTTTCATGCGCGGCATGCGTGATGCCGGCATGGCCACCACGGGCAAGCATTTCCCCGGCCATGGCAGCGTCAGCGCCGATTCTCATACCGATATCCCGGTCGACTCACGTCCTCTGGCGCTCATTCGTGAGCAGGACCTGCGTCCGTTTGCCGCCTGCACGCCGTTCATGGATGCCGTCATGCCCGCCCACGTTATCTACGAGCATGCCGATTCGCGCTGCGCCGGCTTTTCGCCGTTCTGGCTGCAGTCCGTGCTGCGCGGAGAGTTGGGCTTCGATGGCGTGATTTTCAGCGATGACCTCGCCATGGCGGGGGCAGCCACGGCCGGGGGCATCGAGGCACGCGTGAACGCCGCGCTGGATGCCGGTTGCGACATGGTGCTGGTCTGCAATGATCGAGACATGGCGCTTGCAGCCCTGGCGCATTTGCGCACACGTCAACAGCCTGGCAGTCCGAGGCTCGCCCGCATGCGCCGCCGCCACGACCAGGCACGCGAGGTGCTGCTGGCGTCGGCGCGCTGGCAGGAGGCTCGCGCCATGATCGACGCGCTGGGGGTGCAGGGATGATCGAGGAAATCAACCGGGTGATGGCCGAGGCGGATTGCCTGGCCGATGAAACGCGCCTGCAGAGCATTCTGGATGTCATGGCTGTCCAACTGCGCGAGCGCGTGGCCCACAGCCGGCCGGTGCTGATGTGCGTGCTCAACGGGGGCCTGATCCTGACGGGGGCGCTGCTGCCACGTCTGCAGTTCCCGCTGCAACTGGACTACCTGCATGCCACACGTTACCGCGAACGGCTGAGCGGGGCAGACCTGCAGTGGAAGGCCATGCCAACGCTGTCGCTGCAAGGCCGGGTCGTGGTGCTGCTGGACGACATCCTCGACGAAGGCGACACGCTGGCAGGTATCCGCGACCATTGCCTGGCACAGGGTGCCGCGCAGGTGCTGACAGTGGTGCTCGTGGACAAGAATCATGATCGCCGGCGCAGGGACATGCCACGTGCCGACATCACCGGGATGGATGCCCCGGATCGCTATCTCTTCGGGTATGGCATGGATTACAAGGGCTGGCTGCGCAATGCGCCCGGCATCTACGCCGTCGCCGAGTCCTGAGTCGAGGCTGCCCAGGCCAGGAACTCTGAACCATTGCCCCGGAAGATCACCCGATCGAGCCGCTTCGCCAGCTGGTGGCGGTACATCGGATCGTAGTATTCCGCGAGCAGACGCATGATCCAGTCGCGATGTCCTTGCGTTGCCCCCGTGCGCTCCTGCACGACAAGTGCATCCTCCATCAAACGCCGTAGCTCGACATGCCGCTCGCCGCCCAGCCGACGCGTGATGCGATCGAGGCTGCCCAGCAGGTACTGCGCGAAGCGGGAGAAGGCGAGCTCGGGATCCGCGCGCTCGAAGTCGGCCAGATTGCTGCGGATGTAGTCGTTGAGAATGGTGTCGGCGCGCACGTCCAGCGGCTCTTCGATCAAGGCAATGGGCGCCTGTTTCATGGCGCTGTAAAGCACGAAGGGGACGGACAGCGACCCGATGGCGTGGCTTTCGTCTTCCAGTACCAGGCGGCCGCTGCCCTGGCGCTGTTCCTGGTGCAGCAGATCGATGGCGAGGGAATTCTCGAAGTCGATCTGGCTGGGCTGGCCGCCGAGCATGGCACCGAAGGCCGAGCCGCGATGTCGAGCATGGCCTTCCAGATCGACGCCGTCAGGCAACTGCCGCAACAGATGGGTCTTGGCGCAGCCCGTTGCGCCGGCGATCACCAGCAGCGGGCGGTTGTGACTGGCCTGCTCGATGGTCTCCATCAGAAACTCCCGCATCGCCTTGTAGCCACCTGGTACGCGCGGGCAGGGGGTGCCGGCCTCGGCAAGCCACTGCTGCACGATGGCCGAACGCAGCCCGCCGCGAAAGCAGTACAGCCAGGCGCCGGGATGAGCTTGCAGCCAGGCCTGCCAGCGTTCGAGTCGAGCCTGCTTGATCGGGCCTTGCACCAGCCGGTGTCCCAGCGCGATGGCGGCATCCTGGCCTTCCTGCTTGTAGCAGGTGCCGATTCTTTGACGCTCTACATCTTCAAGCAGAGGGAGGTTTTCTGCACAGGGAAACGCGCCTCGGACGTACTCGGAGGGAGCTCTGACGTCCATGAGTGGAGTATTATTGAGCAGCAATGAACGCAAAAGATGATGGTCAGTTTCTTGCAAAGTGACGTTCCCCGGACTCTCGCCGTGTTCAAGCTCCTCGAAGAGCGGCCGATATTGCATGAATGGCAAACCAGGAACAAGGATGTCGTCCCGTGCCAGAGACACGGGCGTATGGCGAGGCCGGACAGGGAAAGACACAAAGGCTGTCCCTGCTGCTTTGCGGCGAAATTGGCCGTCAGTTCCCTCGAGTGCTGCGCGCCCTTGGTCGCCACTTAGGCAGTCTGGTACCGTAAGGGCTATGACCGATTCCCTGCATTTCCTCAAAAAGACGCTGCCGTCTACCGTGTCCGAGCGCCCTTCACCGGAGCCTGATGCGAATTGGAGCCCTTTCTGTTCGGCAGCGATTGCCATACGGATTGCGACTGACGGGCAGTGGTTTCACCAGGGGCAGCCCATACGCCGGCCCTCCTTGGTCCGACTGTTCGCCTCCATTCTGCGACGCGAGGACGATGGTGAATTCTATCTGGTCACGCCGATGGAAAAGCTGCGCATTCAGGTGGACGAATCTCCATTTGTGGCAGTGCTCGTGGACATCGAAGGCGACGTGGACACCACGAGCCTGCGCTTTACCCTCAATACCGGCGATGTGGTGTTCGCCGGGCCGCAGCACCGGATTTGGGTAGAGCAGAGAGACGGTTCACCGCTGCCCCTGCTGGAGGTACGGCCTGGCCTGCATGCTCGCCTGGCGCGCTCAGTGTTCTATCAGCTTGTCGAGCGTGCCATCACGCTGGAGAGAACCGAGGGGGCAGTTCTTGCATTAAGGAGTCAGGGCGAGATCTTCGTGCTTGGCCCCGCGCACTGAGCGATTCAGGGCTGGCACGCTGATTGAGCGCGCCGGCTTTTCAGGAAAGTGATTTGCGCGCCGGTGACAGGCGCTGCCGCTCTGGCGACAGTCCTCGTCGCTGCCACAACGCATCGCCAGGCCTAAGCGCCATGCTCTGTGCAGGTAGTGACCGCCTGCCGGTTGGACATGGCGCCATTGTCGGCAATCCATGGGCTGTACTCGATGCCTTCTTTGGCTCGCTTCTCACTGAATTGGTCCGCCGTCGCAGTCGAGCCGGCCACGGGAGAGAGGAAGAAGCCGTTGGTGCTTTGCAGCAAATCCAGCAAATTCTGTGCCGAAAAGAGGCGCCTGGCAGCTGAATTGACGCTCTCAGCCAAACCCGGCATCATTGGCCCCTTTTCGGGCGGCGCGCAGCATATAATGACAATATATTGTCCCAGTCTGCCGTCTGTGTGCTTCGTTCAATCTATCTCACTACTCACTTCCAGGTGGAGACTCCATGAAGATTCTGGTGGCCGTCAAACGTGTCGTCGATGCCAACGTCAAGGTGCGCGTCAAGGCCGACAACAGCGGTATCGATCTGACCAATGCCAAGATGGCAATCAATCCCTTCTGCGAGATCGCCGTGGAAGAGGCCATTCGCCTGAAGGAGAAAGGCCAGGCCGACGAGGTGATCGCGGTGTCCATCGGCGACAAGGCCTGCCATGAACAGATTCGCACAGCCCTGGCGCTCGGCGCCGATCGCGGCATTCACATCGAGGCGCAAGACGGGCTGCAGCCGCTGGCTGTGGCCAAGCTGCTGCACGCCCTTGTCCAACGCGAGGCCATCGGCCTGGTGCTGGTGGGCAAGCAGTCCATCGATACCGACAACAACCAGGTCGCCCAGATGCTGGCGGCCTTGGGCGGCATGCCCCAGGGCACCTTCGCCTGTGGCGTCGAGGTGCAGGATGGCAAGCTCAAGGTGGTGCGCGAGATCGATGGCGGCGAACAGACTCTGCTCCTGACCCTGCCGGCAGTGGTATCCACGGATCTGCGTCTGAACGAGCCGCGCTACGCATCGCTGCCGAACATCATGAAGGCCAAGAAGAAGCCGATTGATACGCTGACGCCCGCTGATCTTGGCGTGAGTGTCGCCTCGCGTCTGCGTACGCTGAGCGTCGAGCCGCCGCCCGAGCGCAGCGCCGGCATCAAGGTTGCCAGCGTGGATGAACTCATCACCCGCCTGAGGACTGAAGCCAAGGTCATTTGACGCCCGGGCCGCGCCCACCACACGAATTCAAACAGAAGGACGACACATGAAGATTCTGGTGATTGCAGAGCACGACAATCTCAGCCTCAAGCCCGCCACCCTGAGCACGGTGACGGCCGCCCTGGCCATCGGTCAGCCCGTCGATGTGCTGGTGGCTGGCGCCGACTGTGCGGCGGTGGCAAGCGCTGCCGCAGCGGTGGCCGGAATTGCCCGTGTGCTGGTGGCGGATCACCCCGCCCATGCCGCGCAGCTGGCCGAGAGCATCGCTGCCCTGGTGGCCGAGATCGGCACCCAGTACACCCACATTCTTGCGGCTGCCACCACAACCGGCAAGAACCTGCTGCCCCGTGTGGCTGCTTTGCTGGACGTGGCCCAGATCTCCGACATCGTCGCCGTGAAGTCTGCCGACACCTTCGTGCGCCCCATCTATGCGGGCAATGCGCTGGCGACCGTGCAGTCGGAAGACCCGGTGAAAGTGATTACCGTCCGCGCCACGGCCTTTGCCGAGGCCACCAGTGCGGGCAATGCCGCTGGCGTGGAGTCTCTCAATCTGGTCAAGGAGCAGGGGCTGTCCGCGTTCGTGGACCAGCAGTTGTCGATCTCCACGCGTCCGGAGTTGACGGCGGCCTCGGTGGTTGTTTCCGGCGGGCGTGGCATGCAGAGTGGCGAGAACTTCGTGCTCCTGGAAAAAGTGGCTGACAAGCTGGGCGCTGCCATCGGTGCCTCCCGTGCAGCGGTGGATGCCGGCTTCGTCCCCAACGACATGCAGGTCGGGCAGACCGGCAAGATCGTGGCGCCCGAGCTGTACATTGCCGTGGGCATTTCCGGTGCCATCCAGCATCTGGCGGGCATGAAGGACAGCAAGGTGATCGTCGCGATCAACAAGGACGCCGAAGCCCCGATTTTCCAGGTGGCTGACTACGGTCTGGTGGATGACCTCTTCAAGGTGCTGCCGGAGCTGGCGGAAAAACTCTGACCCTGGCGCAAAAGCGTCATCGGAAAACAGAAAGGCCCGTGACTCCAGGGGAATCACGGGCCTTGTCGTTTGCGGGCCTGCGGTTTATGCCTGCGAGTCGTTCTGCTGCTGTTGCTGCGCGGCTTCGAGCCGCTGGCGACGCTTGATCTCGCGCGGATCGTTCGGCGCGCGGCCGGACAGGGCAGGGATCACGGCAGCAACCGGGGCCTGGGCGGCGGCTGGTGCATCCACTGGCGCGGCGGGCTCAGGGGCCACCTCTGGCGTGGCAACGTCTGCCTGCGCGGCCTCGACGACCAGCTCGAGCGCTTTATCAGTCACGCTCGCCTCTGCAGTGCTGCTCTGCACCGCTTCCTCGATGACAGCGACATTCTCCCGGATTTCGACCACAGCTTCCGCGCTGTTGTCCGCGATGTCTTCATTCACGGTGACTTCCTCCGCGTGGAGTTCGACAGTGGGCGTCGCCGCCTCGTCGACGACCAATGCGTCGGCATCAGCCTGGTCGCTCGCCGCAGCCTTGCCGCCTCGGTTGCGACCACGGCGACGGTCAGAAGGGCGACGGCTGCGACGAGAACTGCGAGTGGCTTCCCCACCCGTTTCGTCACTTTCACTGTCATCGCTCGGCATGGTGGCAGGTTCGGCTAGATTGCCATTTATCTCCATGTCGAGCGCCAGATCCTGCTTCTGGTCAGCATCCACCGCGATGTTGTCGACGAAACGAATGCCGGAATCGGTGACGATGTCCTCATCACTGACCCGGGCCGCAACCTCTTCATCAATCTCCTGCTCGGTCGGGGCCTGCGGCGCTGCCTCTTCCGGGCGTGGTCCTCGACGACGTTGAGTGTTGTTGCGTGGCCGGCGATTGCCGCTGCGACGCTGGGCGCGGCCTTCAGCCTCACCTGACTCAGCGGTATCTGTAGAACTCATGACCTCTTCGTCGGCGGGAAGCTCCTCGCGACGCGGTTCGCGCTTGTCATCGCGATGAGCGTCCCGGCGCTCCTCTCGGGGTGCGCCAGAGCCATCACCGCCGCGACCGCGATTGCCACGTCGGCGACCTTGACCACCTTCACGGGTTGCCTGGCCTTCAGGGGTGTTGCCACGTTCTTCGTTGCGCGAATCACTGGCCTCGCCGCGGGATTCCTCGCGCGTAGAGTCACGACCGCCTTCGCGACGACCACCTTGCTTGCCGCCCCGGCCTCGCTCGCCGCGTTCACCGCGACCGCGATCTCGCGAGCGGCCAGAGCGTTCTTCACGTGCCTCTGGTGCCGGCGTTTCTGCCTGCTTCTCTCCCCCGAACAGGCTGCCGATGGCAGAGAGGAGGCTGCCCAGCAGACCCTTGCTCTGCGCGGGCTGCATCGCTGCCGCTGGCGCGGGAGCGGGCGCCGGGGCGGGAGGTTGGGACAGAACCGGGGCCTGCACGGCGGCTTGCTGCGGAGCAGGGGCAGGGCGTGCCTGTCGGTGACCTGGCTCGTGGGACTCGGCATGGATCTCGATCTCGTAGCTGGCCAGCGGAATCGCGTCCGCCTGGTTGACGCCCTGAATTTCATAGTGCGGGGTTTCCAGGTCGGCGTTCGGAACAATCACCAGTTTGGTGCCACTCTGCGCTTCCATGGCGGAGACTGCCGCGCGTTTTTCGTTGAGCAGGTAGGCAGCGACGGCGATCGGCACGATGGCGCGGATCTCGACGCTCTTGCGCTTGTTGGCCTCCTCCTGCAGTACACGCAGGATCGACAGGGCCTGGGACTTGACGTCGCGGATGGCGCCCTGGCCGCTGCAGCGCGGGCAGACGATGGTGCTGGTCTCTTCCAGGGAGGGGCGCAAGCGCTGACGTGACATCTCGAGCAGGCCGAAGCGGGAAATGCGGCCGACCTGCACGCGGGCGCGGTCGGCTTCCAGCGCGTCGCGCATGCGGTTCTCGACTTCCTTCTGATTCTTGGCCGAGCTCATGTCGATGAAGTCGATCACGATCAGGCCGCCCATGTCACGCAGACGCAGCTGCCGCGCGATCTCATCAGCTGCCTCGAGATTGGTGTTCAGCGCAGTCTCTTCGATGTCCGAGCCGCGCGTGGCGCGCGAGGAGTTGATGTCGATGGACACCAGGGCCTCGGTCGGATCGATCACGATGGAGCCACCGGAGGGCAGCTTCACTTCACGCTGGAAGGCCGTTTCGATCTGGCCTTCGATCTGGTAGCGGTTGAACAGCGGCAGTGACTCCTGGTACAGCTTGATGCGGGCTTCGTAGTGCGGCATCACCTGGCGCACGAAGCTCAGCGCCTCTTCATAGGATTCGCGGGTGTCGAACAGCACTTCACCGATGTCCTGCCGCAGGTAGTCACGGATGGTGCGGATGATGACATTGCTTTCCTGATAGATCAGGAACGGGGCGGAGCGGGTGGTGGAGGCCTCGGTGATGGACTGCCACAGGGCCAGCAGGTAGTCGAGGTCCCACTGCAGTTCCTGCTGCTGCTTGCCGACGCCGGCAGTGCGCACGATCATGCCCATGCCGTCCGGGATGTCCAGGCCGTTCAGCGCTTCGCGCAGTTCGGAACGGTCGTCGCCCTCGATGCGGCGGGAAATGCCGCCTGCACGCGGGTTGTTGGGCATCAGCACCAGGTAGCGTCCCGCCAGGCTCACAAACGTCGTCAGAGCAGCGCCCTTGTTGCCGCGCTCTTCCTTTTCCACCTGCACGATGACTTCGGTGCCTTCGGCGACTGATTCCTTGATGTTGACGCGCCCTTCGGCATTCGCGCCACGCTTGGTGAAGTATTGCGGAGAGATTTCCTTCAGCGGGAGAAAGCCATGGCGCTCGGCGCCGAAATCGACGAAGGCAGCCTCGAGACTGGGTTCCACGCGGGTGATTCGGCCTTTGTAGATGCTGGCCTTTTTCTGGATTCTGGAGCGGTTTTCGATATCCAGGTCGTACAGACGCTGGCCATCGACTAGTGCAACACGCAACTCTTCTTCTTGAGTTGCATTGATCAACATTCTCTTCATGTAAGGTTCACTTCTCTGTTGGGTGCCAGAAAGGTGAACCCGGGGCCATCAAACCTGCGGGCAGTTAGTTACCGAAAGCGGATCAGCTTTCATTTCGAGAAAACCATGGTGACATCTGAACTTCATCGCTGTACCTGGTGGTCTGGGAACCGAGTAATCCGTTGACTGTCTCTATGCACACCGGCCGGCAGCCTTCGGGCTGCGCCGGGTAGTTTCAAGTAAACCTGACTGCTTTGCGGCCCTGCCTTTGTCGCTGTTCTCGCGCCGGCAGAGCATTACTGAATTTGATACGTCCCGGGTTCATCCGGCTGTATTGACTAACGAATCATGACGACCAGCAAGGCCGTCACTCCGTGCATTCGCCACGTCGAGTTCAGACGCTGCTCCTGCTGTTTTCACTGTTCAAAACCGTTGTTACTTGCGTTACGGGCTCGATAGCGTCGAGCGCCCGAATATCCTTGCTGCGTCGTCACGAGCGACCAGTTTATGCGTGCAATGGCAGGTCGTCTGTGCAGATGCTGTCTCGTCGTCAAGCTCTGGCGTGTGTCGGCGTGGCTGACGTCTTCCGAGGCGTGGAGAAGATACCAGCAAATACTTTTTAATTCAAACACCTGGATGCTTTGCCAAGGCCCTTGTTGCCCTTGCTCTGCAGACAGGCATAGACTCCTCTCAAAGCGTGGCATTGTCCATGCGGAGGCACAATCATGAGAACGGTGATCTACTGGCGCACGTCGCCGTTGGAGGCGGAAAACGACGCTCGGCTCGCGTTGACAACAGGTCAGAGCATCCTGGCACAGGAGGAAATGGTGTTGCTCAACTGGTGTTTGGAACGCGGTCGGGCTTCCGCCGAGCGGGTGGTGGATGCGGGTCTGGCGCTCTCTCTCGGGTTTGCGCAACGCGAAGGTGGGGCCGTCCTGTTGAACACGCTGCGGGCAGGAGACCTGCTGCTAGTGCATGCCTTGGAGCGCCTCTTCAGCTCCTGCTATGATGCAGCCGCCATTCTGCAGCAGCTGCGCGAGCGGGGCGTCGCGCTGTATGTGTTCACGCTGGGCGCCGATGTCTGCGCACCGGACTATGTGCTCGATGTCGTGACAGCCGCCCGGGTCTTTGCCTTGCTGGAGCGTCGCCGTGCCGTCGAGCGAGTGCGCAGCGTCAAGAGCACCCAGCGCAGCAAGGGCCGGTATCTGGGCGGCAGCCGGCCCTTCGGCTACATGATCCATTCCAATGGACGCCTGATCGAGAATCCCATGGAGCAGAAAGTACTCAAGCGAATCCTGCAGCTGCGCGAGCGGGGCTGCTCCCTGCGCGCCATCGCCGAGGCCGTCAGCACCCCTGTAGCGCCCATCAGCTTCAAGACCGTGCAGAGGATCCTGCAACGCCATGTTTAAGCCGGTAGCCCTGTTCATAGGCTTGCGCTATATCCGCACACGCAAGAAGAGCCAGATCATCTCCTTCGTCTCGGTCGTGTCCACCCTGGGAATCACCATTGGCGTGCTGGCACTGATCGTGGTGACATCCGTGATCAACGGCTCTACCAGCACCATGCGCGACGAAACGCTCAAGGCTGTGCCCCATGCCAGCATCAGTGCGGGCAGCGGGGACTGGCCGGGCCTGCGAGACGCGCTGGCGGCTCAGCCCGGCATCGTGGGTGCCGCGCCTTACATCGAGGGAGAAAGCTGGCTGCGCTTCGACGGTGCGGCAGAATTCGTGCAGCTGCGCGGGGTCGACCCCCGTCTCGAGGGCCAGGTGCTGCAGGTGCAGAACCCTGAGCTTGACGCCATGCTGCAGGCACTGGCCGCCGCCGAGAACGGCATCATTCTGGGTATCCGTCTGGCCAATCGGCTGGGTATCCGGCTCGACGAGGAAGTCACGCTGCTGTCGCTGCCCAGCCTGCTCAATCGCAAGCTCGAAGAGTCCATGCACTTTCGCGTCATCGGCGCGGCAGACTTCGGCTTTTACGGCAATGACAATACGGTGATGGTGGACCTGCAGGCGGCACAGTCTCTGTTCGGCCTGGATGCCGGCGGGCAGGATGTGCGGCTGCGGCTGCGTGTCGACGATGTCCTGAATGCCGGGCCGATCGCCGCGAACGCCCTGCGGACGCTGCCCGATCCGTCTCTGGCGGCCGGGCGCGACAGCATCAGCTGGAGCGAGACTCAGGCCAGTCTGTTCGACGCGCTGCGACTCGAGAAGACCATGACGGGCTTCATGTTGCTGATGATCGTGGTGATCGGCGCCGTCAACATCGTCTCCACCCTGGTGATGGTTGTGGCCGACAAGAGCGCCGACATTGCGATCCTGCGCACGATGGGGGCCAGTCGCGGCACCATCATGAGCGTGTTTGTGACGCAGGGGACGACGGTAGGGGTGCTGGGGACGATTCTGGGGGCGCTGACAGGCGTTCTGGTGGCGCAGAATCTGCCGCAATTGCTCGGCTTGATTGAGTCGGTCCTGAACGCCACGCTCGCGCCGGACGATGTTTACATGATCAGTTATCTGCGCGCCGAGCTGCAGGTCGAGGACGTGGTGCTCACCTGCATCAGTGCGCTTGTCGTCAGCTTTCTGGCAACCCTTTATCCAGCGTATCGGGCCACCCGCATTCAGCCCGCCGAAGTGTTGAGGTATGAATGAGCAAGTGTGAAATCCGCGAAGCGCCCACCGCCCAGATGGTGTCGCCCGACATCCAGGAATCCCAGCTGATGCTGGAATGCCGGCAGCTGTGCAAGGTCTACACCCAGGGGCCGGAGCGTGTCGAAGTGCTGCGCAACTTGAACCTGCGGGTCTACGCCGCAGAGCGGGTGGCCATCGTTGGCGCCTCGGGCTCGGGCAAGACCACGTTGCTGAACCTGCTGGGGGGGCTGGATCTGCCAAGCTCCGGCGAGGTGATGATTGGCGGCCTCAATCTGGCCGGCCTCAACGAGGCGCAGCGCGGTCGCATGCGCAATCGCAATCTCGGTTTCGTCTATCAGTTCCACCACCTGCTGGGCGAATTCACAGCGCTGGAGAACGTGAGCATGCCGCTGCTGATTGC